>Ga0209092_10000282_pt1 | contig 48485 bp, 37 predicted proteins | sample FraStrMetagenome_FD_187446 | JGI IMG/M metagenome (GOLD analysis project Ga0209092, IMG submission 187446) | Marine eukaryotic phytoplankton communities from Arctic Ocean - Fram Strait ARC3M Metagenome (SPAdes) (version 2) | ecosystem: Environmental > Aquatic > Marine > Oceanic | place: Fram...
AACAACACAGACACACACACACACACACACACACACACACACAGTACTACTAAAATACGCTCCACGTCACACCACAAATGTCAAGTTCCTCCGACGCACAATTCTTTGAAACTTAGATTATGCATGTTGCGCAAATAATATGACGTCAAATAATCAATCAAGATATTATTACCTGTTAAGCATGGCGATTCACTAAGAAGACCGACTAAAAAAAAAGAACACAAAAAGAAAACCTCAATACTCATTTTTTCATACAAATGTACTTGAACATATGTACAGAATTTGAATAATATAAATTCCGAATCTATCACTTAAGGGATAAGAATCTTTGACACAAAAATAATGGAATAAATGGATACCTTTTTTCAATACATTACATCAACGAATTTTTCCATGTAGAAAAAGATTCTTTAGCATTGAATAAACAATTGATTCACTTTCACACAAATTTAATTTCAGGGAAATAGGAATTGTTGTAATGAAAATCAGCCTGATATCCTTTCTTTCCTTGGCATGCATTGCCAGGAAAGGACATGCAGCAGAAACTAAGCTCACAATTTTACATGCCAATGACCACCATAGTCATTTGACTGAAAAGAGTGCAGGTTATGTCAATATTTTTGGCGATGATATTCCCAAGAGTGTTAGTGCCAGCAATGGAAACACTACTTACATTCGAGCATACTTTGGAGGATATCCACGTATCGTTACAGCATTTCGTGATCTTGAGCTCGAAGCAGTCGGTAGTGGACGTGATGTGCTGAAACTTCATGCAGGAGACGCAATCACAGGTACTACTTACTTCACTCTTTTCGAAGGTGACGCAGATGCAAAGCTAATGACTCATATATGCTTTGATGCTTTTTCGCCTGGAAATCACGAGGTAAGATATTGATATAATATATTTACTATTTCAATTATTACAATTGCATGTTAAATGCATTTGTGCTGCTTTAATAATTATTATTATTCACAATTTTTTTTTTTTCCCTTGTATTTGCTCTTAAATTCAGTTCGATAAAGGAGACGCAGGACTAGCCAGGTTTCTTGTCGCTATGAAGGACGAAGCTGATGCGTCACCTACCTGCGATAAAATGCCCGATGTTCTTGGTGCAAATATTATCCCACATAAAAACAGTGCACTTTTGACAGCAGATGTTCCTGCTATCCAAGCTGCTTCAATATACGAGATTAGTGATGGAGAGCTCGTAGGTGTTATTGGTATTGACGTGAAAAGAAAGACAATGGAATCGTCTCAACCAGATCCTGAAACCATTTTCCTTGATGAGATTGAAACTACTATAGCCCAAGTTGCAGAGCTTGAATCTGCTGGAGTAAACAAAATAGTCCTTTTGACACATATTGGATACGATAATGATCAGAACTGGATTGCGTCGATTCCGGGAGTGGATGTTGTAGTAGGTGGTGATAGTCATTCTCTTCTCGGTAACAACGAAACTGCCGTGATCTCATCTACTAGGGGATCTTATGCAACTGTTATTGAAAGAAGCGATGGAAAAAAAGTTTGTGTTGTGCAGGCTTGGGATTATTCGAAAATGATTGGAAATCTTGATGTTGACTTTGATGAAAATGGAAATGTAATTTCGTGTTCTGGACACCCAGTTTTTCCTCTTAATCCAGAAAAAGTAACTGTTCGTGACGCAAGTCCTCGTTTTGATATGTCTGTAGAGGATGCAGCAATCGTTATGGAAGCATTAAATGAAGCCACTAAAGGACAGGCTAAAGCATATGAGGAGGACGCAAGTACTGCAAACGACTTGGATGTATTTTCGGCAGATGTAGAGGTGCTTACAAAGGCTGTAGTGGCAACATCTTCAGAGACAATTAGTCTTGAAGCTGGAGGATTTGAAAGTGGAGCTTGTGATTTGGTAGCCCAAGGATTCCTCCTGAATCCGTTGTCGAGCGCAGATGTAGCGATTCAGAATCGTGGAGGATGTCGCGCATCTATCGAAGAGGTAAGAAAATGTTATTTGAAATATATTGTTCGTATGAAAAATAAATGCAGAAAATAGATGCTAATGATTGTATGATTTTGTTTCTTTTAAAAAAGGGTAACTTCACTATCAACGATGCATACACTCTTCTTCCGTTCTCAAATACAATGGTGAATATCATAATGACTGGACAACAGATTCACAACGTACTCGAAGATGCAATCGATTTTTACTTGGATCCCTCGGGTAGCTGGGGAGCGTATCCTAGGTCAGCTGGGTTGCGTTATGATGTAAATGAGGCAATGGAGAAGGGTAGCCGAGTTAGTAACTTGGAAGTGAATGTGAAACTAGCAGGAATTTGGGGGCCTATTGATTTGTCCGAAAGCTATACAGTTGTCACAAACAACTTTATTGCGACACCCCGCGACGGATATTACGAGTTCGGAAATATTGCTGAGGATTTGGTGGTAGATACGTATGTTGAGTATGCTCAGTCATTTGTTGATTATGCAAAGTCAGTGCAGGTATTGGAACCGGTAGACGAAGAGAATGGATCAACCCAAAGTTGGAGTGACAGTTTGCCAATGGAGGATACTCCATTAACACCCGATGAAACTGTTCCTTCCACAGAGGAAATGGATGAAGAAACTATCGAAGAAATTCCTGAAGTTGTTTCTGAAGAGATTTCTCCTGCTTCTTCGAAACCATCTTTAGTGTTCCTGTCTTTTACACTCTATTTGTCCCTTCAAGTTCTCTATTTCAATTGATAATTTCCTCAAGCTCTCTTGATTGATGAAAACATTCGGTTTTTAGTATAACATGGCGTATCCATATTTAGGTTTATTTTGTGTCAGATGCCCATGAGTCTTCATATCATGTATAAAGTAAAAAAATGTTATTTTGTTCGCGTTAGATTGAAATTTTTGCTCTATATCATAGTAAAGAAATCATGTTTGATTCCTTGATTGAAAATGAAGGATCCTATTTAAATATTTCAGCTTTTGATTCTTAAATCTCTGATGAAATAGAGAAATGGGAAAGCACAGTGATCCTTATGAAAGAATTGTATTTGGTCAATAATCCAGACGAAAACTGCCTTTTGATTTTCATCAAAATTATCGCTCACAAAACAAATCCCGATAACACTATCAATGAGGGCTTAGAATACGAACTGTTGTCCCTTTATTAATTGGAATCTTATTCCATTAGGCTCATCATAAACCTTTACACACTAAATTTGATGCATGTATGCTATCTCGATTCTTATCTCAAAAAATACGATGAGAGTACACCAGAACTAAATGGCATTATTATACCTCGTAATGAAGCTATACATAATATGATGATGTCTTATAATTCGTACCCAAAATGTAATATCTTTCTATTTTCCACTGAATAAGTACCGTTGGTAAAAATTTCGAATTACAACTGAATTTTGGAACGTGTTGAAACAATCATCTAATCCGGTTACATGTAGTGGTTCTGAATTGAAAGTGCTCTGGTGTCGATTTTTTCCCTCAGTACGTATATAGGAGACGTTTAAGACGCGAGGGAAACAAACAGAAGGCCTGATGCTTGTAGAAAAAAAATTGAATAATTCTTTTCCTTTTCTTGAATAGACATCATATTCCTGTGACCCATAATCCAAAATATTCATCTTTTGGTTATCTCAATAAGCACTTGATAGGGTTTTATAATCGTCTACCTTTGAAACTCGTCACGTAGTGGATTAACAAAATTAGTCTTGGAAGTTCATTCATGATAGTCAGACTTTTTGAATGGCCTTAGTAAATTGTTTTCTTCTTAAAAAGAGGTTGTCATTATTTATTTTTGAGTGGCCCTCATATTTTAAAATTAATTTCTATTTCTTGCTAATGAAAATTAAGGTATCCGCTAGAGCTAGAGAGAGAGAGAGAGCGGAGTAATTCCAGTAAGATCAACGTACCTTTTTGCAGAATATCAGATACATATCGCTGAAACTGCCATAAAAATCCTTCCAACTCATTTTTACCTAATTAATTTATTCGAGTATCAGTTGTGAAGATGCGTAATAAATAAGACTTGACCCTATCTCATAATTATGGCAACCACTCGCACGTTACACACCTGATTGATACAAAAATAAATGCCTTGTCCAAAAGCAATCGAAGGAAGCGCAGGCGGAAGAATAAAAGTTATCCTTGGGAAAATCGGGGATGAGTATCTTTTCATTTGCAATGAGGATATAGGGGAAGAAGAATGGCAATCAAGAGGTTGGACTTATGGAAAGGAAGGTCCTCCTGAAAAACTCATCAATCAAATAAAAAATTGCTATAAAAAAGATCGAAGGATTGTACAGGTTTGTTTCGGACAAGACGGAGAATGGTTCGTTGAGGGAGAAAAAAATGATGGAAGTGGGTCTCATGCCTGGTGGGGAGGGACTTATGCTTCTTTAGATATCCAAGAATTACACGGGAAAGGGGAAGAAATAAAAGTATCTTTCGGGGATAATGAAAGATCAGTTATAATTAAGGGGAAACATGCATATCGGGCGTCGAATACAGTAGAGTCGTCTTTAATAGATAGACTGGATCTTCTACAAAAAGAGAATGAAAAGGTGAATTTTATTGTATTAATTTCAGGTGGTGGATACTTTATATCTGACACTCTAGGATATGATTGGTCTGATTTAGATGGAGCTTTATTAGAAGAATTAGAAAGCGGAGGAAATGACCCTATCCTTGACGTTTCTGTTGCAAGTGATGGCAGTTGGATTGTTATTCGACCAAATAGATATTCATGCAGTCAAAATGTTGACGATGACTTATGTGATGAACTTACAGCGTTTTATTCCAGATTTACGGAAGCACAGCAACAACGTGCCACAGAAATTCGAGAATACAAGCAAAGAACACCAGAAAATATACAACAAGAATTGGAAGAAAATCATGTATCGGATCAAAATGAAACAAATGATGAAAAATCTTATGAAAATGAAATCTATATGAAAGAAGAAATTCACCGGGCCGAAGAAATTGAGCGTAAGCGAGTTATTTCAGAAAAAAATATACAGGTTGGGGATATAGTCACCGTTATTGGATTCTCAAACAAATTAGGAGATGCAGCAGTCAAAGGAATTAAAACTAGTGGTTACGTCCAAATACAATCTACTGAAATAGCTCTGTCTACACTGGTCACTATTAAAGACCCACGACGGATCACATTATACGATAGAGCTAACAAAGATTCCGAGGATCTCCATCTTATTTTCTCTCCGGACGATAATTTTGAGGCCCTTGCATTCGGGCAATACCTAAATTCAAAGAATGGAAAAATTAAATCCGTCACACAACGTGATGAGCACATGAATTATGCACAGTTGCCAATTGCCAGAAGAATTGATGGAGTATTAAACTTTGATGAATATATATGCACTGAAAAGATAAACATTTACAAACTTTATGATCTGCTTGATGATCTTGATCAAGATAGTACAGATCGTGATAAATGCCTGAAAAAAATATCAAAATCCAACATGGACAAAGACGTAAAGAAATCGCATTTGAAAAAGCTTAATCGGTGCAAAGATCTAGAACAGTACTGTGTGGCGTTTTCAGATTTTCTCAGCAAAATACCTATTGACGATGATGGATACGTAGAGTATGCGGTTCATTATGAACACAAAGACCCATCAGGTCGTGGCCGTGTGTTTGCAAAGGGTAAATATGTAAAAAGTAAAGGCAACGAAAAATACGGTAGAACAACAACACTCCAAGGAATGTTCAATGATTTACGACCCTATCTAGTTGGTGATATAGCTTACGATATAGACTGTGTAAATAGTGAATTCAGAATTTTATGTAGTTTGGCAGCGCAACTTGACACAAGAGATTTGATACCCACAGTTTTTGATTACCGCTTCAAGAGGGAGAAATGGCTTGATTTCATAGCATCACGCCATGATGTTTCACAATCAGAAGCAAAAAAGCTTCCCATCATAATTCTTTGTGGAGGAACATATACTACCTGGCTAAGAGCGATTGAGAAAGAACATTTTCAAATACAGGATGAAGTCGATCTTAAAAAACTGCAAAGCTTCGTGTTTCGATTACAATCAGAAATTGCTGCATTTAGAGATGAGTTGCTTAGGCACCCACGATTCAAATGGACATGTATCGACACTGACTACCTCACTAAACAAGGTAAAAAGGGTGGAGCTTTATATGGCGCTTTAATGGCTAGAATAGTTCAAAATTGCGAGAATGAAATATTAGGAATAATTCATCGATTTTTACAGCACAATCATTGGAACGTTTTAGCATTAATTCATGATGGAGTTATAGTTGAAAAAGGGCAAAAAGCAGTAATGGATCTAGACACAATGATGAAAGAAACAATATCAGCATGCTTGCTGAGAGGATGGACTGTAGATATCAAGGAGAAACCGTTACACAGTTTACAGAATGAAGATATCGCAACAGTTGTTGAGGCACGAGAAATTGTGAAAGAATTTGGATTTTAAATACAGTGAAGAAACTTATGCTTAAAAGTTAACTACTCTGTATCTGTGTCTCCTAATTTGGATTTTATTACTTAGCAAATGGAAAGGGAATGCAACAACTTGGAAATTTCTATTGTGATCTTTCATTATTGTGTAATACTTGCTTTTTATCTTTTAATTTTTCGTGAACTTGGTTCCCCTGACAAAATATAAATGGTCAGTATTCATTTTCATGCGATTTCGGGTATATCCCAATGCCAATGGATCGAAATCTGTTTTTTCTTAAACGTTTATTTTCGCAAATTATCGTAGTTCTTGTGATTTCTTGCACGTTTGAGCTTTGCCAGCAGTTCAAACTTGAAACAGCATTCCGAGATTTATCATCATCTTCTCTTCTTTTCTTTGATCCTATTTTTGATTTGATATTTGACGTGTAACAGATTTGATTTTGATTCAAAAATGCGCAAAAATTGTTGTGCTTAGGCATTCTTGTTGTTGATTTTTATGTTGAACAACTTTATTTCAAGTCGCAAAATGTTAGTCTCATTTGTTCTGCTTTTCATAATACGATATTTGCAGTATGTGTAGATGTAGTCCTGTTCCGGGAACAATTAGCGAAACCGAAAGGATCTTTTACTTAGGAAAACGAAAAATATAACATGAATGAATATCGTACGTTTAAAAACACTGCTGTATGACCTTAATCAATTCAGGACGTTTTGGTCTTATATTGAATTATGTACATAAATGAACAGTCTTGTACTTGTGACTGCCAGAAATGTATTCTTTCTTCGTCTTCCTTTCGCTCTAGAAAGACTTGAGATAATCCATACAAACATCATTTAATCTTTACATATGAATTGGATTTGAAGATCTCTTGCTTTAAAGTCATACGTGAATTAATTTGGTGATCCTGGTTTTGCTTTAGATTAAGTAAATTGTCCTGCACCATCATTTTCACTTGGGACTGTCAGAAATGATGATGTATTCTTTCTTCATCTCTCTCTAATTCTCTATAGAATAAAGAGAAGCAATGCGAACACGAAACCTTTACATATGTGTGCTTGAAGAAATCTTGATTTGAACGTTATACGCTGACTAATTATGCAGTCCTCTCTAAAGAACCCGAGAAGTATTGTCTTCATATAAAGTCTAATGAAACTTACTCATCCCCTTGAAATAATAAGTTCCATCACAGAATAGTTTTCATTTTCATTCCTGCTGTATTCTCATTTTGATGCACCACCAGCTTTTCGAAGATCAATTATTTCATATCCGTTACCTTCATAATAATATTTTTCTTACGTGATTCTTTTTCAGTGTTGGTAGTTACACTATAGTGAGTATATTAATCAAAATGTTCGAACGCTTTTAACATTCCAGGCTATGCTTGCTCATAGTTCTCAATGCTATAGCTTCACATGATTCCCCTTACGAAGGATTAATTTAGTTTTTGTCTTTCTTTCATTACTTCACTGCTGTTATTGATTAATTGAAAAAATTATTCACTGTGGTCGTTTAATACACGATGAATACATTAACATTCATTCGGGTGTACTAAAGATGGAATCACTATCCATTAGAGGTGATTTTTCTACTTTGTCTTTGGGTTCGCTTGGTGCTTCAACGTCAAAAACATCAAAACAAAAGCACAAGGTTTTCTCAAGACTAGCTTATGCACCACAGGGATTTTCTGTGTTCCATGATGGATTGAGTCACGACTGAAATTTTATGAATGTAGGTAGAAAGTATATGATGGCCACAACACAAAGAAGCCATTCTATTATATACACGATCTTTCATCGTAGATTTACCGATCTCTAGGTACTACGTATATGAAAATTATTTGTTTTCAAATAAAACCACGCATTGCCGTTTTCTTGTTCCTTCTTTTTCGTCTTCCATTTTCCAACTCACATATTTCTAATCTTTATGAATAAGAGAAATAAAAATTACCAACAAAGAAATTTAATCAGAACAACAAAAATGTCTTCTATTTATGAAAAGATCACCTTCTTTGCTTCCCTCTTTACACCCTGGTGGACTGGTGTCCCAACAAAGCTTATTCGCAAAACAACCTTAGTCCAACCTTCAGTTCCAATAAACTCTAAGGAATACGTAAACGCAACCCATTTTGCTGTGCATACTCTCACATTCGAGGTACCACAAGGATGCACATTTGGTGGCCTAGCTATTCCGCACAGTGATATACGCATTGATCTTGGAGATGTTGTGAAAATGGTGATCCCTGGCTACAAACCTAAATCTTACAGTGTCAGTGCATACCGACCTAAAACAAATGAAATGGATGTAACAATTAAAGTATACCCCAACGGACGTGCAAGCGGTCATCTAGATAGACTCAAAATTGGAAGTACCATCAATACTTTTGGAATGAGTGCAAGAAAGAAACGAAACAGTGGTAAATTTTTTGGTGGCATCGCATATGGAGTCGGCATAACAGAAATTTTGCCTGTAGCTGAATTTGAATTGAAAAAAGGGGACGCAGAGAAAGTCGTTGTACTTTGGGCATCGAGAACATCTAAAGACGTTTTTTGGCAGGATAAGATAACAAAATTAGAGAAGGAATATCCAGATAAGTTTGAAATGGTACAAATATATTCAAGAGAAGAATCCCCAGATCCAGCAATCTTAAAAGGTCGAATTAATCCTCTTATTCTGCAGGAAGTTTTTGAACCTCGTATTGAAAAAGCAAAGATTAAGAAAGATGATGCAAGATTTTTAGCTGTAGGGACTAAATCAATGATAAGTCTTACTGGAACCATGCTTACTAAAATTGGCTTTCCCATGCCAAAGCATGCGCTGATTAAAAAGTAATAATAAGTAACATCTTATATGAATATTTCCATATATTTTTGGCCATGAAAAAATAGTAAGCAAACGATTCGAACCAATTTGATAAACTAATGGATGGTCAGAATTAAATTAGCTCATTTGCAATCTTTTAATTAGTTTTACATTAAGATACTTCCATAAAAAAGAAAATATAGAAAACATTCACCCTTAAACCAGTTTGTAATGAGTCGGAGATATTTGAGAGTAGAATTCCATGAATCCATTTTTTCCTACTGGTGCGCATAATTTGAGAGATAAATATTGCGGCAACTAAGATATGGTTCTAATCTAAGGCCTCAAGCCATTGAGGCCTTCTTCAGTGTACTTTTCTAGTGCTGCCTCAGGAATATCACAAGGCTCATCATCTTCCGAAAGCACACAATCAGTACAAAATTTTACTACTTCAAGTGCAGAAAGTTCAAAAAAGTCTTCGAAGACTTCACAATTTCCTGTGCTGAGACAACGATCAGCACAGTAGCTTTCAGGGTTTTTTTCAGCTAGTCTCTGGTCTTTGCGCATTCGGAGTATATCCACAGCATCATCTTGGGCCACGTCCATATAATTGGAAAGAGTGGGTGATACCAATGTTGTTTTCTGCTTTTCGAATTGCTGAACTTCATATTCTTTTTTGTGATGTTGTCTGTACAACTCACGATCAATCCTTTTTTATGAGAATGAATGAAAATTATCGAAATTGTAAGTGTAATGAACTTGTAAATACAAGATACTCAAAGATCGCCCCCATGAAAGATATTTCTTCGTCAGATATGGTATAAGCTATTTTGAATATGTTTAACTCACATGTCAGCAATTTCATCTTGTAGATTCAATTTTGTTGATTGACGAGCATTTTTTGGTAAGAACGGAACAAATGCAGATGTAAGCACCATGCTCATTATAGCGTTGATGGCCAAGGCTCCTTTGATAGAAAAAAACATTTTCGTGATGATAGATTGATTTCAGTTTGATTAATGAAGATGATTGAATTTAAAATATGGATCTAAAGGAACGATCCATCAAAAAATATCTTCGTCTTGACAGTTTTTTTTTCTGTGTTTAGTATTTGTTTTCACTTACTTGACCCTACGTCGGATAACAGTACCCAATCAATCTATTCTGAGAACAATCTTGTAATGGATGTACGCACGAACTTAATCTTCGTTGATTCAGTACCTGCAACCCACACGATTAAATTTGATGATATGATAACTCTATGGGATGAAGATTTGACATGAATGAATAGGAACATGTCCCTTAAATCTAGGTGAAACTCATAAGTATGTAGATTTTGTATTCAAAAGGTGAAATGAATAGAAATTTTTTGAGACAATTATTCTGCATCTGCAGGACAGATTTCTTCGGTGCCCGCCGACACGATTTTTGATTCATTCATGATTCAAGGAAGATCCTGCTAGAATTTTGAATTTTGTTATTTCCTCTCCATTTTTATATTAAATAATATAACTACCTATTGAAATTTCTATCAAATGAAAAAGCATAACAGAAACGACGGTACAGATGAAGATGATTCGTTTGATTTCCTTGTATTTCTTGTTTCTACAGTATGAACGTTTGTGGGTCTAACTTTGTTCGCATCTATTTGCTTGTGTTCGATTTCATACAAATAGTAAACCTTCTCTGTTAACTCTTCTCTTGAAATTAGATTGGAAGACATGTGTAATAATTATTTTTCACCAAAGCTCACATTTTATATTAATCACTCCTTTATTTTCCTTTGATTCTACCGAGCTTACAATGTATGAAATAAAAATTTATAAAAATAAAATAAGTGCTTTGTAAAATAGAACTACTGGAAAATTATGATTTAATTGATAATGATTTGAACATTTTTTATTGGCCGACTCTTCGACTACATAAACAAATTATTCAAAATCATTTCTTTGTAAAGAATCCCATGAGTCCAGCTTGCTTCATATTCTTTTTTGGCTTTTTTTTCACAACAGACTTTCCAGTAGGCCTTGTCGACGAGGCAGTGCTAGCTTGAACACCCAACGTTTTTTGCTTCTTTCCAACAGGATATGCGTTGGTACTTTGGTTGGAATTATTTTCTTTTTCTAATTCTTCATCCGAAGGGATGTCTTCCCAAACTGTTACTGTCTCAGTGTGAATATAACCTTTCTCATCCATACTGGTTTTTTCAACCATCTTTTTCCTTTGACGCTTTCGGGAAACCTGAGACACCATGGGTGAAGTTTTTCTCTGTGTAAAAGAATCCATAGCACCGTGCTTTTTAGTTGAGGTCTCATCATCTTCACCTTCACTCTCTCCGTTAGCTTCTTTTTCGAGTTTTAAACGTTCCTTTTGAACTAATTCCCTAGAGACCATTTTCTTGGGTTTAGTTGGATTGTTACTTTTCAAGGCAATTTCACGGATTTCTTTCATCTTTCCTAAAGCTATCCTTTTCTTCCTTTCTTTATCCAATTTTTCATCTTCTTCATCTTCATCCTCGTCACCAACGAAATCATCAGCATTCCCATAGATAGGTTTTGATTTCTTAATGGATTTGTGCCCTTGAGAAGAAGCAAGACGTTTACTCTTACGACTAGAGCTTGGCCCTTTATCGTCATCAATAGAGACTGATTTATCGACTGTGTCTTCATCGGAATATTCTTCCTCAATACTTGATTCATCATTTATAAAGTCATCCGTTTCTTTCTTCTTCGGCTTTGAAATTTTAGCTTTAGAAGATTTTATTTTGGGTTTTGATTGTGCTTTGACATTTGTAGATTTAGATTTTGAGGTAGCAGTTGGTTTCCCGAAAAAAGATGCAGCTGTAGTCATTTTTCGTGGAGGGGCAGCTTTTTTTGCATTCGAAAACGAAGTTGTGTTAGATTTTACTCCAGGGGTATTCTTTGCACCAGATAATGACTGCATTCGGACTTGACGAACGCAGTCAGGATTGGATTTTTTCACTTTAATTTCGTTGGCTGGTTTGATGGAGCATGTAATGAGACTAATATCAAATGCTTCTTCACCTTGTTGTATAGAATCACGAAGGTTTGACATATCGTGTTCGTGTGCAGTTTGAACAGATGGAGCATTGTCTTTGATAGATTCCTTAATAGCAATTGAATACACAGGTCCAATATTTGAGGACAAGCCAGGATTGGTCTTGGATATTATTTCTTTGACCAACGACACTGTTTTTCGAAATGTTGGCAGGTTCATTACTATTATTGTTCATAAACATAGTTAATAGGATCACAAAAAACTATCCATTCTCACCTGCTTTTCGTTTCAAATCAGGGTTCTCCTTTCTATCCTTACTCGTTACACCTTTAACTTTGGTTCGAATAACTTCAAAGATCAAACTATCTTCTTCGTTCTTTCTCAAAACATCTTCCAATAATAGTGAAGCGTGATGTCTGCTGATTCCGAAGTTCCGGCTAGCCCATCTTGCCGTGAGACATCGTCGTTCATCACGAGCATACATCATTACTTCATTTCTCTGTTCTGCTGTAAACGCAATCGTCATTTTTCCTAGTTTTGCTTCTACTTTTTCTTGCTCTAATGAGAAAAAGATGTAATTGGTGTGAGAATGCTTTGCTTACAAAAGATGTGTTAGGATTGGAATTTAAAATAAGTAAATTGATGTTCAATGTGTGATATTCCTTAATATGGAATTATACAACACCGATAATGTATATTCTAATGGCAAAAGTTTCGATCCGAGGGAAACAAAAATCACGCGCCATTTTCTCAATAAAATTGAGTGTCTTCTCCGGTACACTCTAGTCTACGTGACTTGTGTAGAAAACAAATAAATAAATAGTGTGTAGGCGGATTCAAGTTGCTTTATTCGAGCAGCAAATGATATATTTTAGCACAAATCAGAACAACTACCAAGAGGATCAATTATAGTGATAGAAAATAATATTACAGAGGATTCATCAATGAATATACACCATTATAGAAGAAGAATATGGCCAGAAGTTATATCACAATTCCTCCGTAAATGAGAACCGATGATACTCAAACGTATTAATGTTGCCGGGTAAAATGGAAGAGTTTGCAGTAGATTTCCTAATCTTTGTGAATGATTAATTGAATCTTTTCTGTACCATTGTAACAGTGTGTGTAAAAGATTCGATAATCTTGACCATGATTTCGTGATTCCGGCATATCAAGATTAAAATTGATTTGAAAAAGCTACACTTTTAGAGTGAAATCCTCGATATTATATAAGGGCTCACAACTATGTGCTGGCATGGTTTTGCATATTCCTTCGAGTGCAAACGTAAATTGTGGAGGGTTAAACCAGATTGTCAAATTCTTGATGGAGAAAAAATGAATGTATGGATGGTCAAATGATTTTCATTATTTCATTCATTAGGGACTTTCATCGTGAATTATTTAAAGTATTTTAGAATTTGTAACACTAAATTATGACTGCCTGCTGAAAATAATTAAAAAAAACAAGATAATATTGCAACCTAACATTTATGTAGTCCATGCATGTTCGCGCAATAAACAATCTCGATGACTCTTTTTCAGACGTAGGTAGCAAAATGCACCTTATGGTCTTTATTCGAAAACAATTGTGTAATTGTTGTGAGCTTTGCAAAATGTTAAGAACCTACCGTGCGAACAAATATGATATGAAGTGTGTATATAAAATGATATGGAAGGTACAAATTAATTATATTCTTGCATACATATGGTAGATACGTGTATCTTCGTGCACAAACCCAGGTGTGGTCGTTCCTAGGACTTATTTACTTACATAGGTTGGAAATAGTACAATAGTACGAGAGAATCCAAAATTGGATAGTCGAGTTTTATCCCCAACAACCGTAATTCAAGCATCGAGAAGGTCATTGACCAAATTCACCAAGTCCTTTGAGCGGCACAACAATTCACTATGGATTTTATCAAAGATCTAAGCCTGGATGGTATTCGTAACCTTGCCGAGGATGCGTAAGTTTTGATAATGAGATGTGGAAGCTGTCATGAAGTCGTGTTGTGTGATTATGACTGCGTCGAGGGCCTTTTTTTGGTTCTCAATGTGTGTATTTATGCGTATTGTCGAGAGTGTGCATGTAAATTGCTTCATGGGGCAATTTCTCTAAAATAGATACATTGCAATTGAGTCGTTTCCATTCTTCTTTTGCGCTTTGAATTTGATAATTCTTCCAATCTTACACTGATTTTTTAATGTTAATGTATTTATATAAATATATTATACACATGTGAAAACTGTTTTCGTGCATAGGTACAACCAAGCAAAGCCCAAATCGGATCTTGAAAAAAAGATTTATGAAATTCTCTCACATAAGAATTGGGGTTCATCCTCTACTTTGATGAATGAAGTTGCTAAAGATAGCTACGATCATGATAAGTGTAAGTTGAGGGACTCACAGGTTCATATTTCCAGTTTTTATCGTGTACGTATCATTTATTTCTATGAACCTAATTTCAACGCGATATATTGACCAACACAACAGTTCCAGTCATTGCCAAAATGATTTGGGAAGGTATGGACAACCGGCCAGCTGCATGGAGGATTGTTTTTAAATCATTAACTCTTTTGGAGCATTTAATCAAGAATGGATCCGAACGTTGTGTCGATGATGCTAGAAGCCATAATCATACACTTCGAAGCTTGGACAATTTCAATTATTTTGAAGGAACTATCGATCGCGGATTAGGTGTTAGAGAGAAATCGAAGCAGATTCGAGAATTGCTAGAAGATGATGAACGTATTCGTGAGGAACGACAAAAGGCGAAAAAGTTACGAGAAAAGTTTGGAGGATTTAGTAACTCATCTAACTCGGGAGGATATGCTGGATATGGAAATGAGAGCTACAGCGGTGGTGGTGGCGGTAGTGGAGGTGGAAGTGGATATGGTGGCTATAGTGGCAGTGGTGGAGGCGGAGGAGGTTACAGCGGTGGTGGTGGAGGTGGATTCAGCGATGGAGGTGGTGGATATGGGAACAGTGGAAATAGCTACAATGATGGCATGTCAAAAGGCTTTAGTGGACGTTACGATGATAATGAATCCTCCTCCAATGCAGTATCCAGTACTCCTACTTTTGCTTCTGTCCCAGATGAAAAAGAATCAAAACCCAAGAAATCAACCAAGGTCAAGAAACTCAAGAAGAAAAAGAAAAAAGAAACAGCACCTGTTCTTGCAGCACCAGGTAAGAAAACATAAGCATTCAAACAATAGTAGCATATGTTTATTTTCGTCTCATCTAACTTCTGTTTTGCAATAAAAAAGCTGAGGAACCAGCTGAAGATTTATTCTCTTTTGATACTCCTGCTCCAGCACCTGCAGCTGCTGTAGATGATGGATTTGGCGATTTTGATAGTGCTCCAGCATCCAACAATGCCGCATTTGATGCATTTGCCAGTGCACCAGCCCCTGCTCCTGCTCCAGTAGCTGCTTTTGATGCATTTGCTTCTGCTCCATCCTCAGTTCCACAACCATCTGGTGCAACTACAGCTCCATCATCCAACTTTGATGCCTTCGTTGGAATGTCTTCCAACACTGCCACTGCTGCTGCACCAACCAACAATTCCATGGGACAAATGAATGCAATGAACCAGATGAACATGAATCAAATGAACATGAATCAAATGAATTCCATGGGTGGACAGATGGGACAAATGAATCAAATGGGTATGATGCAACAACAAAACCAGATGAACATGATGCAACAACAAATGCAAATGATGAACATGATGGGCGGTAGTAACAGTCAAATGAATTCCATGCAAGGAGGATCCAGTATCAGTAATAATAATGTCATGGGAGGAGGTACAGGACGAAATGTACCAAAGAAGGCTCCTGCCGCACCCGCCAAATTTAATGATGACGATGATGGGTTTGGCGATTTTTCAGGGTCTGGAAACAAATCCTCTACCACTTCTACTAACGCGGATCCAATGAGTAGATTGATTCAACTTGATTCCTTAACATTGAATTCGAAAAAGGAAGATAAGACCAAGCAACCCATTATTTACAATGCTGCAGCTGCAACGGCAATGAATACTAAAAATACCATGGCCCCCGTTTCAAACCCAGACTTGAGCTTTTCAGGTATTGATGGATTAAACAGGCAAGTAGATATCTCCATGAAAACTCCTATTTCGAATCGTCAACCTGGACAACCTATAATGGTATCCAACAATGCCGCTCCTTCGAACAATACTGGAATGCAAGGTGGTATGGGAATGGGAATGCAACAACAGCAGCAAGGCATGATGGGAAATGGCCAAGGTGGTAACATGATGGGAGGAGGAATGATGGGTAACCAAATGGGAGGAAACAATATGATGGGCAACCAGATGAATATGGGAGGCCAAATGGGTGGAAACAATATGATGGGCAATCAAATGAATAACATGGGAGGAAACGGTATGATGATGGGTAATATGGGATCTATGGGAGGGCAAGGAATGGGTGGAAATGGTATGCAAATGGGTAACATGAATAACATGGGAGGAAATGGTATGAATGGACAAAATATGGGTGGAATGGGAGGAAATGGTATGATGGGAGGTCAGCCAATGGGCGGTTGGCGATAAATTTGTGACCTAGTCTTATATTTTACCCGACTTGACCTTACATTATGTATGTTACGAGATTGGCCTTGATCTAAATGAAAGATGTACCAAAAACCTGTGAAGAATAATACTTTCAGTATTCTTTTTGTATTATTCTTTTTTATTTGAGAGATAACTTATAGCAAGGATTAAAATGACTGAAAAGCTTCGCTATTTTTCTACATAAAATATCTGAACATTACAACTTCAGTCAAAGTCCCTTATTAAGAACCAAACCGATTTCAGATCTATTAAATTATCACTTTGTTCGCTTGCAGGCATGCGATGTATCAATGAAAGCTACAGCCTTCTCACATGGCAAGTCACGTGTAGTTTCATGAGACTAATTTTTATCTATTTTGAATCGGAAAACAAGCATTCACGATTCAATTTAGGAAGAATTACAACACCAACAGAATACGTTTGTTTGTTTTTTTGTTTTGTATGAGGTCGTACACAATTTGAATTCTTCTTCATCTCTCATTACAACACGCGAACAAAGAAGAACAAAGTGACAATAAATTTTTCACAGAATAGAATAAACTTCTCGTGGTCAAATATAGCAATGTCACACCATCCTTTACCAGGAAATGATGAGATCAGCTCGTCTGGATGTATGAAGAATTTTGTTGTCATGTCGATTCTCTTTTCAGTGAATCATGGATCAGTAGCATCATGTCTTGCACTTGTAAGTACGGAAATAACAACTACAAAATTTGTGACAAAAGGTCGCAACAGAGAAAAAGAAGAATGAAGACATGCAATACAAAACAATTTAATTACGTTTTCAAATATTTTTGCTTAAAACCCTTTCATCAGGCGATTCCATTACTCGGAAAAATCGGGGCTATACAATCAGGTATTTTATTTTTATCATATACATCATCTTCACTCCTGGGAGCGACATACATGTCAAAGAAATTGGGAGCCCGAAATGCATTAATTTGTGGAACTTGTCTTTACTGTGCGTATGTTGGATGTTTTTTATTTGCGACACTTAACAATGAGCGAACCCAGGCAGTTGCAGCTGTTATTGGCGCTTTGGTTGGGGGAATAGGCGGTGGATTCATTTGGACAGCTCAGGTAATTTCTTGACAATTGTTATAATTAGTAACATGTTTCCAATTTTATCTTATTTCTTACCACTTTTCCTACCTTTAATGTTATCAGGGCTCATACTTTGCAATATCATCTGAGGTTTATGCTGAAAAAGCACAAATGTCAGAAACAAGTGCCACATCTCTTCTTGGTGGAATTTTTGCATTTATCTACTTATCTACTGAAGTCTCTTTAAAAGTGCTGTCAACAATTATGTTGGAAATTGGATACACTTGGCATATTATTTTTTTAATTTACTTCATTGTGGCTGTCATGTCATCATTTCTCATGTATTTTATTTACGATTACAGAGGTCGTGTCAATATGAGTCCTCAAGAAATGCAAGCATCCTTTTTTAGCAAAGTTACAGCTGCTGGTAAACTTTTGATACAGGTAAGAAAATCAACAAATCTAATTTACAATATACAACCCTTATGTTCATACTTTGCACTCATATATATTGACAAAATGGAAGGATCCTAAAATGAAATATATGTTTGGTTTAAATGCTGCGTTTGGGTTTTCTGCAACCTTCGTAGGCTCTTATGTTTCTGGCGAATTTGAAGCACTTGCTATATCAGATAATGATTCGAAATATATTGGTGTCTTATCAGCAACTACTTCTTGTGTCGCCGCTGTTTGTAGTCTTTTATTTGGAGCAATGGCACGAAAACCATACATAGGAAAGGGCCCTATACTAATTTTGGGAGCCATGTTCTTTTTTGCTGTCGGGTTTGTTTTCTTCGTGGTTCCAGATCCTCATGATTGGGATTTTCGAACACTGTTGATGATTTACAGCTTTCAAGGTATAGGAAGGGCAACCTTTGAGGGTACATTAAGAGCAACTTTTGCTGATATGTTTCCGACAGAAAAAGAGGGTGCATTTGCAAATGTAAGTGTCAAAACATTTCAGATGCTTTGTATAATATGCGTGTCGTACTAATTTTATCCTCAATCGTGTGCATGTGTAGATAATTTTACAAAACGGTATAAGCAGCACCTTGGGGTATTTTTTCTTTCCAATTGTTTCACCCCAAATATTTGAGATGGTAGTAATGATTACATCAATATTTGCTATCGTAGGTTATCTAAAAGCGGCCAGAATTAATTTTCGACAGGCTCAAAGGAGAATTTCTCTACCATTGATGGACGAAGATGTTGAGCTAGTTGAACCAGTTATTAACGAATAATGCCATGTTTGATAGAATTTATGTACATATCCAAGTCTTCATAATTCATTTGAAAGAAAGACATTATTAGAAGAAAAATATGTGGCATTTTATTAATGAAAGTAAATAGAAACAAAAAAAAGATAAAACTGGAGTGAAAATATTGTCATAGATCGAAGCTATGATATAATGAATAGAAAGACTGCTAAAAAATTAATTTGCTTTTCCCAAAAGTTTTGCTACTTCTTTGGCCGCACCAACAAAAACTGTCCAACCAGATCCACCATGACCATAGTTATGGACCACTTTTACACCTTCTTTCTCTCCAAATTTAGTATCAGTTTCTAATTTAACACCTGGACGGTATGGACGAAATCCTGTCCATTCACCAATCGGCTTTGCACGGTCTGTATCAATACCCATCAGATTCGCATTTTGCTCCAATTGCATACGTTCGCTAAGCCTTATTCCCTTTTCTTTGTCGCCCAGAAGATAGGACCCCCCTACCGCAAGAATATCACCTCTTGGGATCATATAACATGGTTGATCTCCACCCCATGGTGAGTCGTCTGCTCCAAGGACTGCATCATTAATCATATTTGGATCGGTCCAACGCGCGCAATTTCTATCATAATGAAAGATAATACCTCTTGCTCCAACCAGTTCTGTATCGTTGCATAGAATTTGAGAACCTATGCCTGTACAATTCACAACTGCATCACAATCATTTTCAACTGCCTCTTTCACGATTTCATCCATGGAAGTGTATTCCTTCCCGGTGTTCACATTCACATCAACTGCCAACTTATTTGATACAATTTCTTCATACATAATCTGTCAAAGTTTGCGGTGATAACCATGCAAATTAAGTTAGTCGTGAAAGCGAAAGCATTGACAAACTAAAATACGATATTTTCGTTATTGTACAAAGTAGAAAACTTACCTTTAACATCTTTGGTGGATCCACCACTGGAGTGAAAAATAACCAATTGTACAAGTATCCAGCCTCTTCCAAATTTTTTTGATGTGGAATACGAAGTTTATGAATATTATTTTGCCAAAATAGCATATCCAAAGACATGGCCTGAAAATTTAATCGCTCGTCCTTGGTCCATTCGGGTAAAGCGTGTTTCTTTGATGTGTTTGGGTGCAAGTGATTTATTTTTTGAAATTGAACAGATGGCAAAATTTCAATGGGACATTCAGAAGAAGAGGATGATGCTTTTTCTAGCAATTCCTTTAAAGTCTCTGTAGACCATCGAGTTACACGATCATCGTCACAATGAAAAGGCATCCATAATCCTCCAGCACCTTGACTGCATGTTGCAGAGTGTAGAGGGGGTCGGGCAGATCGGAGAACTACTTTTGTATTATTTCGGAGAAGCTCTAAAGATGTTCTGAGTCCAATACAGCCTGATCCAACGACCAACACTTTGGATGCCATGTCCTTCTTTCACTCAACTATTAATTTTAATTCAAGTGATGTGAGAGTATATATTTCATCCGGGTGGTGAATTTTCTAACACAGCAAAAGAAGAAAAATGGGAAAAATTAAAAAAATTAAAAAAAATAAAAATGAGATAAAAAGACAATTGCGATTTTTGAGAAAACTCTCTGACCTTCATAAGATTACCTAAGCAAAATGATGTTTTATGAATATATTAGTTCGAGCTACATTTATTGCTTCACCACTTGTGGACTTATCAAAAAAAATCTTTAGATGTTTAGCTTCCATAGATTAATTGCACCTCTGAACCTCTGATGAGGATCCATAGAATACAGAAATTGTCTCAATGTATGTCTTTCATAAATAGTATGCACAGAAAACCAGCCATGATGATTGTATAGCTAGGATTTGCGATATATTGCTTGATAAAGAATGTGCACGAAAGGCTTTGGAGAAGTATGATTAGGATAATAGGGCTGCTGTGAATTCTCGTCTGGGGATTCGGTTTTGATGAATTGAATATATTTAGATGGATTCATGCTAGATCTCTAGATGAGACCATGATATTCGTAAATTACAATAATAGGCCACGGAAGTTCAATACCTAAAGTATCTAAGAAAGCATACATATCTTGAAAAGCCTTAATGAAATTGAAAATACAAGATATAAACATAAAATGGATTAATAATAATCGTGAAAATCTTGAAATGGATATTGGGTTCATTCATATAATCTTTTACATCGTTCATCTGGTAAATAAAATAAAATGTTGATAAAAAGGTGTCAAACTGTTTTCAAAAATATTGCTTTGTTATTACGTACTGAAATCATTTGACTTGATGCTTTGAAATTGTGGCACTTCTCAAATTCAACGTCAACATAAATGACATGAGTTCTACCATATCAGCAGTAATACTTACTTTTAGTTCGATTATGGATTGCGACGATCAAAAGTTGCTGTTGCAGATAACGATTGTTTCAATTATACGATTCCTTATTGAAGTATGCTTGAACTGAATTGCCGATTCCCTTTACGTAAAAAATTTCTGCGGGTACATCACATTATGAGAAGTTCAAATGGTGCGACATAATTATGATTGTCGTCGTGAGCTATGTCTTTCGACAGTTCCCTTGCAAAGGAAATATTTATCATAAAACTAATTTAGTGGGTCTATAGGTATGTTCTTTTTTCTACGTCTAAATGTAGAGAAATACGTTACTTAGTATGCAGAATGCATCTTCAACCGGGATTCTAAAAAACTGAAGTCGGACGTATTATTATTAGTATTAATACGCATATTATTTTTATGTCTAGCTTGAAGAGCATTATTTAAAAGCAACTTAATGCACTTGATATTGATCGATTAGTTGAAAACATATGATTTTAAATCTGGGAATCGTATCTTTCTACAAAGGGTCAACAATATTAAAATTAACAACTTTAAGTGGTTCTTTTCATTTTCATTTTGGGTTCTCATAATTTATTCTCATTCAAGTTTTAGCTTTAGCATAATGCGTTCTAATTCGTTGATCTTATTGCTTTTTGCACTGTCTTCTTTGACAGCAAGTGCCATCTTTCAACCTAAAGAATTTGTTTCGCAAGATGGAAAGTTAGAGGTTACTTTGGAAGTTGGTTGGGTCACGTCTGTGAACGGAACCCGTGTTGCTCCTGGATACAACGGAAAAGCTATGGGTCCCACAATTCGCGTCAAGCCTGGGGATTTGGTATCAATCACGCTCAAGAACAATCTTGAACACTCTACCAGTCAAGAAAGAGAGCTGTTAAAGTATGTGTATAATCCTAGATCTGAACTTTCGGATGAATTGAACGTAACTATTGCCTACAATAGCCTTACACGTGAGGGTTATGCTGGTGGCAAACCAAAATATGGCTTCTGGGGAAAGAACTACATGAACTTACATATCCACGGAGCTAACGTTGATCCAAAAATAGAGAATTTGAGTAGTCCCTTAGATGGAGGCGAGAGCAGGACGTATGTTTTTGAAATTCCCGGAGATCAACCACCTGTATTTGCATGGTACCATAATCATGCTCATATGAACGCCCAGTACTCATCGCTGTCTGGTCTCGCTGGTGCTTTTGTTATCGAAGGGACAGATGAGGATATTACGAATGTCCCAGAGATTTCTGATGCAACTGAGATTTTCCTAAGTCTTTCTGAAAGTAAAGTGGACAAAACAGGAAAACCAAGTGACTCTGGTATCGATGCAGTAATGGACTTTGATTGGGATTATGTAACAAATGGAGAACTTGGTAATATTGCAACAATTAATTTTGCAACAGGAGAGACTGCTTTATTTCGAGCTATTGGAGCTTCATCTAGACCTCCAAAAATCTTGACAATTGATGAACACATGATTCTTCCTGTAGCGTACGATGGGTACCCTGTGCATGCTTTGAAACAGGCAAATGAGATTGGTTTACATGCAGGATCTCGTGCAGAGTTCATGGTTACCTTTGATAATCCTGGGACATACACTATGCATATTGATGCATGGAATCTTGGCATTGCTGGTCCTGTATGTGAAATTTCTTTTGGTATTCCTCTCGATACTTGTGTTTCTTACGACAAGCCAGGAGTTGCGCTTACCATTATTGTGAAGGATTCTGGGGAAAATCTTTTCACAAGCGGACTACCACAACAAGTGCCTGATTATCACACTTATCTTCAAGATCTTGCTGGAATGCCAAGCGTAAAAATCAGAGAAATTGTAATGTCAATTGCAACAGAATTCCCTATTTTGAATATTCCACACAACGAGTCCGATGTGATCCTTTATCCAGCATCAGGCTTGGGATTGAATGGACGTGTTTTTACGCCGAATTACATTCATGGAGAGATAGACCTAGGCACTTGTGAAACTTGGATTGTCAAGTCTAAAGGACCTCCGCTTGCACATACATTCCATGTACATTCTGTACCTTTCCTTGTAACAAACGTTGATGGTATTGATCAAGTGACTCCATTTTGGCGTGACACATTCCCTGTTCAAATTAATGCAACCATACATATCTGCTTTCCTCGACATAATGGAGATATTATGGTCCATTGCCATATGCCAGCTCATTTGGAAAGAGGAATGGCTGGGATTTATAAAGTTGTAACACCACCTGAAAAGGTAGAGGCTACTGAAGACGCTCAAGCTGGCCCTGTCAATGAGGTGGAACCCATTTCATCGGAAGAGACAGAAGATAATGAAATGGACGATGAAGAAATTGAGGTTACTAAGGAGGATATGAATTCTGGTTCAAGAGAAAATTTCATTTCCTTTTTAAAAGTAGCTCTACTCATGGCACTGTCAATTGTGATCATTAATTAGGATGATGATTTCGGGTTTAAAGGTTTCACGAAAATATTATATATTTGTAGATGTAAGAATGAAAATAGAAAAAATTGCTCAACCAAAATATGATAAATGAACTTATTTCCTTCACGATTTATAACATGCAAATTAAAAGATGTCATTCAGTATCGACTGACATTGGTTCGTTAAAATGATGGGATTTGACGAGTTGCATGTCTTTTTTTGTGGATACTATATCCTTTTTAGGATGGGTCTATTCAAAAAAGTCTCACTTTATGAAAGAAAATAATTTATACCGTAACACCCAAAATTGACCCTTGGAGGCTCTTCTTTCATCCTTCTGAATTATAAATTTCTAAATTCGAATGCATTGATCCAAACTCAAGAAAGAAAGAACCTAGAAACACCTACCAATAGATTCACAAGAGGTCAAACTCAAAAATGTATTACGGGACTTTACCAATATAAAAAGTTTGCTTGAAATCAATCGAAAGAAATTTCATATTAATGTTAATGCAGAAACAACATATTCGAGAAGAGAACGGCAATGAGCTTTATTGAATATTTTTTTATTTTTATGTATCCAATTATATTGATCCACTTGTCAATGTATTGGTTCTGCGTCGCTGTAGTTGATAAATGTTTGCTGTGCAAGATTAATATTAAAGTTCACTAAGAATTTCTGCCTGCTTAACGGCATCAACATAATTCCCTGATAGACCTTTAGACTCAAACAAAATCTCATAATATTCATCATTGCCAATATTTTTAGCTGAATGGATGCTGGGAACAGGCCATGGAAGTTCAATGCCGATAGGTTCCAATACATCGCCTACCAATTTAAATCCTAGAGTGCCCTCAGCTCGAAAGTCGAACAATCGTGATCCATCTTCTCCATATACTTCCAGTTGAGTTGGTTTAATCGCAACAAAGTGATAATCATAATCATATCAATGCATACTTATCATTTCACCTGGATCTAGAGTAAAGTTCCAGACACGAACATAGTCGTCTTCATAGATGACATCAGAACCTACGTATCCGTCAACTTCGCATTTTTCTCCAGTTTTGTCGCATGCACATTGCTTAGTATCACCAAGCTCCTCGGTGGCAATCCCAGCAATGATGACAATTTTGAGGATGAAGCATAGAGTAAGGAGGATAGATTTCATTTTTGCAAATATTATTTTATGAATTATATAAGGAGCAGTGAATTATTTGTGTGAATGAGATGACACATCCTATGTGAATGTATCTTCGTAGGATTCATCAAGAGCATTTGGCTTGCTCACTAACTATATATATTTTTAACCGCTATTCAACAATAACACAAAAACGTTAAACATGCGATAAAAAAAAGTTCATGAAATTGTCAAAAAGTAGACAAAATAACAATTATATGTTCATTATTTTGTTTTTTTTCATCAAAATTCTACCTACATATATTTTAGAATGTATTACATGTTTTGATATGATGACAATTGATTTTTATGAACTTCAATTTGTGACTCTTGTCTAATTTTTCAAATAGAGAGTAGAGAATCGACGATCTTTCGCAAAAACAAAGTGAATGATGAATAATCTTGCTCCTTAATAGAATTGGACGATCCATCAAATGATAGGAAACGAATCATCAGTACAAAACAATTTGAAACAAGGAATCTAAATTATAAATGATTTATAGTACGATCCTATCCAAGCAAGAAAAGAGTGGGGGGGGGATGGATTTGAAAACAACAGGAGTCTTATAGAATCGAAACGGGTTTTCCAATCCTTCCTTATTCAAATCAAACCATCAAGAATCTTCCCGCGTATATTCATCCGCATATCATGTCAAAACTTCAGTGAGTATTTTGTAAAATGACCCTTGAAGGATTCTAGTTACAAGATTTAGATATAATAGTGAAAGAGGCTGATCTGAAAGAAAAAGAGTGTCATGAAAATGGAGGGGAATTGAAGAATCAAGTATGTTCTTATGCCCCTTGAAAGAACAATTATGTGATTATCCAAGACACTCTGGAGTGATTTTCCCGCCGGAGTTGCTTTTGTCCCATCCTCCTATATCCCAAAGAAGAAATCCTACAAGATAATCGGAATCATCGTGGAGTCAAGGCGGGAAGGTAGAGTTTTGAATTTCGATCAGAGGGTATCTAATTTCCATAGGATACTATATGGACGTATGTAGATGCCCGTCGCAGAATATATAGGTTTGGATCGGTTCCCTCGGTGGGCATACTAGAAACGTAAGTACAAACCAGATTTCAAAAACTCTTTTCCCTCGTGAAGTTCTTCCGATACACATGCAGATCTTTTTAAGTATTTCTTAAACATAGTATAACGGATAGATACCAACATGATGTTAATTAGAGCCACATAATAGAGATATGTCATAAGGGATATTAAATGAGGTCCTCTATTTCCTATCAAAACCAGTGGTGGTTTGTCACATAACTTTATGGTCATCATAACACACAATTGGAGTATAGTATATCTTGAGAATGATTTCGCCCCCATGGCGCAATCGAATGTTTAACGACACCCATACTTCTAGGTACCATCATGGCAAGAATATTCCTAATTTTAAAATATTTGTGGCATTCATTGGAGTATTCGTATGGAATAGTCAATTATCTGATGCACAAATATTGGGAATGTTGGGAATATCGACAGATGCTCCGACACCCTCGAATAGTTCGAATTTTACATTGAATGATATTTCTATAGTAGAGGGGAATAGTGATAATAGCAATGCGGCAATAAGCAGTATGAGTAGCATTAGTGAGGAACCTACTATGACACCGAGTTTGTTAGAAAGTTCAAGTCCAAGTTTGATAGCATCGCTGGAACCATCCCTCGAAGAGAGTGAATCTCCTAGCGAAATACAAAGCAATAAACCAAGTGTTTCTTCCAGTACTTTCCCTACTCTTGTTGCTAGCAGCCATCCCAGCATAGTACGCAGTAACTTTCCGAGTATAACTCCTAGTACTCTTCACAGTGAATTGCCCAGTATCATATCGACCACATTTCCGAGTATGAAACCTTCATTGCACTTGAGTGAATCTCCTAGCACACATCTTTCTCTAAGTCCCTCCATCACCAATAATCCCACAACTTTTCCGTCGATTTCGCCTTCTTTGGTTTCTTCTGAATCTCCCAGCATTTCCACTTCTCCCAGCTCATCGCCCACATTAGCTGAAAGCCAATTTCCCTCTTATATACCATCACACACACCCACACACTTATCCTCCCGACATCCTTCTTCCACGCCCACTCAATTCCCCTCTATATATGAGTCTATCTCCCCTTCCTTCGTCTCTTCGTCCCGCCCCTCTGCTGTCCCCTCCACATCTAATCATCCCTCCATCCTCCCCACATACTCGTTCTCACCCACATTTTTAGAACTCCAAGTAGACACCCAAACATTCGAACAAACATTTCTACGACAAGAAAATGCTCAATTTAGTCCTGCCCAACAGAGATCCTTCTGTGAAGTTTTACGTGGATACACTTCCAATTTTGATTCGGATTTGAATGTGAATGTGGAATGTATTGTCAAATCTCAGGATTTACGTCAATTAAGTGGTGAAACTCGACATTTTAAGAACATATTCCGAAAAAGTATGGATTTAAAGGAAGAGGAAGAAGATAGCAGTGAACTCTTTCAATCTATCACTCAAAAGGATCCTGATGATTATTATCATTATCCGAATATTGCAAATGATAATGATCCTTTTGATCGGAGGAAATTACAGACAGGAGTACAACCCGTATTATTTTCATTAGTGGTAACCTATACTATGAATTATACTTCCAATGTCACTTCGGTCGATGGATATGCAAAAGGATTCCAGAATTTTTTGAATAAGGGTAGAATAGTTGATGAAGGTATCATCTTGGAAAATTTAGAAACCTTAAAAAATGATTTAGGGTCGCAGGGAATAAGTGTCACGACTGCCTCCGTTGTCAGTGAGGTTTTTATTCCCACCTTAAGACCCTCAGTCGAGAGTTCTTCCAAACCCAGTAACTTGATGAGTTCCGCGCCCTCCCAACATCCTTCTAATATGCCCACTCTTACGAATAAACCCTCCAATCAACCCTCCTTAGCTCCCATCATGACCAATTCACCCTCAGCTATACCTAAAACTCCGTTCCCCACCCTAGCTCCTACTACTTTAGGATCGAATACTGTGGGTGCTATCATGGGTGCAATAGCCACATTGGCTGTTTTGGGTTTTGCCGTTTTTTATTATTATACCGCAACTCATAGAAAAGAACCAGAATCACCTCGACAAAAACGACCATCACGATATGATAACCATGATCCTCCATCTCCCTATTATAACTATCCTAGTGGTCGCAATCCACCGAGTGATCCGTTGGAACCACGTGATCGACCCTTACCACCACAATACAAAGATGACACTTTACCACCACCACCACTTCCTCGATACGATCCCTCCGATCAAGGATCTAAAGCGTCTTCATCTTCCAGTCGTGCGAGTAGAAGTAGTCACACCTCTTCTTCTCATCGATCCTCTTCTCATCCTAATCCCCTAGAGTATTATTCGCATCCCGGTGGTGGTCCACCAGCACCCCCCTATGCTAATTTTCAAGTGGATGATCAAGCTTCTAATCGCTCCCTCATCAGTGCTGGATATTCTGTAGGTTCAGATTCTATCATTGAGCAGGATGCTACGAATCTTCTCCGGGATGAATTTGATGAATATCGGGACACCAATCTTGAGCAAATGCGATATTCAGTCGAACAATTCTTTCCTGAAAGTTCTGATATGATTAGTCAAGCCATGACAAGAGCCTATATGCTGGAGGAAGAAGAATGGATGGCGATGGAATTGCAACCTCGAACGGCGTTGGAGTTGGAGGTGACAGAATTATGTAATACTCATGAATGGAAACGAAAACGACCTGGGGCTTCTGAGGAAGAAAAACGGAATTATTTACAAGTTGTATTGAATCATTTAGTGATTTTAGTGTTACAGAATTTACTCCCTCCCGAAGATGCCTCCCGAACCATCCTAGGATGTGCCTCCTTGTTGAATTTAGCCTTGTACACAGAATTGGAAAAGACTACACTTATTGTTACTGGATTACGAAAAACTGCAGAAACGAAATTTGTACAAGAGAGTTTTGAAGAATTTGGTGAAGTTGCTGGAGTTGCCTTGGCAAGAGGATTTCGAGGCTTTGGATTGGTGAGATTCCGATCCACTAAGGCAGTTCAACGTGCAAAAGAGAAGTTCAATAAGGAGGAGATTGTAGTTCAGGATGTTGGTGTCATGATCAAAGTCCTAGAGTCCGAAACTCCTGTACAAGATAGACGTGCTACATTGACACCTACTCCACCACCCATTATGACTTCACAGCAACGACCGACAAGACCACAAGTTCCATCCTATCCATCGATTTATAATGATGGGAGGGATACGATTGGATATCCTGATGGACGATATGATAAATACAAACAACTGCAGTTTGGAAAACCCGTCTCTGCGGAGTTGGGGAGCGATTCAGGGAAAAGTGCAAACAGTTTTGCATCTTCTTCCAAAAGGAGTCATCATAGTCGAGATCCAAGTGGTGGAGCTAGTATTACGAGTAGTACTAGTGGTGCAGCAAGACGTAAATTGACCAAGCAGTAATTGGGAAAGTCATCATCAAGTAATTGATTCAGATACAATGCGTTTTTTTGAAAGGGCAATGCAATGAAAAAATGAGTACAGTATCAATATCAGGAACGCATACAAGTTCTTTTACCGAACATTCCATTGGAAGAAGTCACTGCATGAGTGCACATCCAATCATGACCAAGGTTGACCTAATATTCATACACTTGAGAAATTATGCTCCAATTGCAGAGTAGACAACACGTTGTAACCAAACAAGAGGACCTTGTCAAAACACGAACATAGGATAGTATTCCATGTTGGAGCTAGTATCGAAATAATAGGAAAGGAATGCGAAAAACAAGTCTCAGCTATCAAATGAAATAATGAATTCAATACATCCAATATATTTGCAAGAATGAAGAGCATTGATCTTTGTCGCTAATGTGAGCGAATCTTGTTACATATTTAGTATATCATAATTCATAATATTTCCTTTATATAAAATAGCAATCAAAAAACATTACTAATGCTTTCTATTATGAATTTCCTTTTGGAGTTTTGCATGAAAATAAATCTAGTAAAAGAGGACGATAAAAAGATCTATATAGTTTGAATGAAATCATATGTGAAACGGAACATTGTCCCATGACAGAAGTGATCAACCTATTTGATTGATTTTTTTTGTAAGAATATCATCAAGATTACTTCTCCAATGATTAATTATTTAGTTCCGACTCTTTCTGAAAGCTAATATACTGAATACGAAAGAATGAGTGCAAAACAAAAATTAAGCATTCAATTTTTCAAGAATTCGAGAATTATTCAACCAGTCCCGTTCCTGAATATCTGATCCAACACTTTCCAAATGAGATTCAAAATCATATAGAGGTACATCCTTCTCTTCCCATTGACAAACATCATCATAAGGATTGGTATTAGATAGAAAAGCATCCATTGGAATTTCTTTCAACCATTGTTTCCTTACATCTCTACCATATCCAACAAAGGGATGTTTTGTGGTATCTCCAGCAATAATTGCAGCTACCTTTACAGCATTCACCATGAGTACAATGGGTTCAGAATGGGGTGGAGGTGTAAGTGAAGAGGATGATTGATAATGTTGTTGTTTTTGAGATGCGATGGAGGCAATGATTCGTAAGGCTGCTTGATTTGGCTTTATATCGTCTACTCGATCATTGGTGGTACTGAGTTTGAAATTGAATCGAAAAGGATAAGGTGATAAATTGTGTGGATATGGAAATGAAGTAAATGCAATGACGTATAACTTACTACCATCCTACAATCTGCAGGGGAGCACTTTTTTCTCCACCATTTGCATTCATCAAATTAGAATCTATGTGAGACTGCATCATACGAAACGACATATCCAAGATTGGTTTGGTGGGTGCCGAGTGACAAATAGGGATACAGTCGTGCACTTCCAACATGGGTCCTTCCTCGGGATTCGAGGGATAGTGAAATTGACCTAGTAAAGCCCCATGAATAGATCCTGTAGTATATTGTATGGCATGACGGAGGATTTTAGCGGATGCAGTGGACGATATTTGAAGTGTTTGCCGTTGTTGCGCACTTGTTGTATTGGAGGAGGTGGAGGTTGACATGGCAACAAGAGATCTGTGATTTGGTTCCAGCACCAAATTTTTGCTCCAACAATGCAAAATTATTCAATATTTTTATTTTTATGTATTCATTGATATTCATATTTATATTCATATTCATGTGGTACAGTTCGTACAAATTCAACTAGGGGCCCTTACGTGCAGCTGTTTATTTCTTACATAAAAAAATAGTGCGACGTAAAAGGATCTATGTAATTATCGGTTTGGATAGGGAGGAAAACGAAGGAACAAGAAGACGTTTTTGTCACAACAATTTTGAGACTAAAGATATCTTATTATTATTTATTAGTTAGTGTGTTGGAATTTCCAAATTGAATTATGTAATTGGATTCCAGGTAGACAACTCTTGTAGGATAAACTGTAGTCGAGGGTACGAATAGGATAAGTACTATACTCTTGGCTGTAGTCTGGAAAATAGTCGTAAGACACCGTTATCCACGCTCGGCCTGGGGTTCGATTCCCCGGCATCTTAATTTTCCGTCATAGTGACCATTAATTAAAATTGCAAAATGGCGATATTCTTGTTCATCTCGTCATTGCTCTTCTTATTATTCTGTGTAGGGCATAGCCATGAACATGATTCCGAGCAAAACAATCTAGATAGCCATAGTCATCAACATATACATTCTCACAAATGTGGATATACAGGACCTTCACATGATCAAACCAAGCAAATACAAAATGATCTCCAGGAGTATCGCCAAATGATGGGAGGAAAAGAGGATCTCTCAGCTTCCAAACGGGAAACTATCACCGTACAGACTTACTTTCATGTTCTATCCACTGAGAATGGAACAGGTGAATTGAATGATACAGTGATTGAGAAACAGATGGAGGTCTTAAATGATGCATTCAGGGGAGTGACTTCCAGTTATGGGGAGTGTGGCGGATTGTTTGAATACAAAGATATGCCATCGAGTCCATTTGTGTTTAATTTGACAGAAGTGATCAGGACAGCTGATGATGAAGCATTTGACGGGATGAGTGATGAATCCTTTGTTCGAAGAGCCGATCTTCGAAGAGGCACTTGTTCCGACTTGAATATCTTTTCGGGAAATGCTGATTTATTAGGTTTTGCATATTTCCCCGCAAATTGTCAGTTCGATATAGGTATCGATATGGTCTTTATCAATTATAGAACTGTTCCAGATGGGTCGTTCGATTTTTTCAATGAAGGAGACACTCTTGTTCATGAAGTTGGCCATTGGCTTGGTTTAGAACATACTTTTTATAAAGGTTGTAATCTCTTCAATATGGAGTTGTCATTTGGCTTTCGTTGTCGAAATGGCGAAAATGCAGGTGATTTTATTTCAGATACACCAGCACAATCAAGTGCTTCTTTTGGGTGTCAAATAGGACGTGATTCTTGTCCAAGACAGGCAGGAGATGATCCCATACATAATTTTATGGATTACAGTGATGATTGTTGCATGTATACTTTCACTGACGAGCAGATTGAAAGGATGGTGCTACAAGCTGGACTATATCGAGATCTCTTTGCCTAGATGAATGTCAAGACAAAGTATAACAGGAATTCTCTACGGGTAAAGTAACACTCAAATTTCTGTTCAGTATAGTGGAAATTAAAAGTAATTCATTTATAAAGATGTTATAGTATACCAATATATCATCAAGTACAAAATTAAAACATTAGTTAATACTCATTTTTGCTGATTCTCCATGCAACAAAGTATCAGGCTAGAAAAAAAAATGATGTATGAATGATGAGAATCCAGCAATAACATAACATAGATAATGCAATGTCGATTTTATGTTCTCCAGACTTACCATCAAATGCATATTGACCATTTTTCCCATACTCAAAAGTACCATCGAAAACAAACCAAGGGCTGTCCACAAACAAACTTGATAAAATTGCATTTGGAAGATAGTGCGGTAGGGTGTATACCAATTTCCATTCGCATCATAGTATCCATAACCATAATAAACACTTCCATTTTTAGAACCATCTCCTTCTCCTTCTTCTTCTTCCTGGGCTTCTACTTGTTCTAAACGTCGACTTTGAGAATCTCCTTCCATAGGCATCATCAAATGGTTTCTAGATCCAGTCTGCTCCATGACTAAATGCACAATGTAGGTAGAACCCGAAGCTTGAGCTTCGTTCGTTAACGCATTCAACATTTTTGAAACATGTGAATCAGCTTGGGCTGCTGAATCTGTGTTACGTTCACTCATTTTAAGTGAGATGGATTGAACTTTATTCTCTGCTTTTGGAGACGATACAATAATATCTACGGAGTCATCTAATTTTTTTCCAAATTCGAAACAGCATTCCGATGTGTCCTCATCTCTGTGTTGCAGCAACGATTTCATATGAGAGCCTTTCATATCAAAATACCCCACCACATTTCCATGTGTCGAATCTAAGATGGATTGGATTGTGTTCATGGAAGCTAATTCCTCCTGTGTCATATCCACCAAGCTTAATCCCACGAGTAGGCCTCCATTTGCTTTCTGAAAAAAATCAGGAACCATATTCATACCTGCTGGAGGAAGGTTTTTCGTAGTTCGTCTAGCATGATTTCCCATATCGTGTAAATGGGCCCAGAAGGAAGAGACAGCTTTGACGGTAGCATGTGTGTTGGTGGAGGTGGTTTTACGAACAGTTCCTCCGGTTCCAATTTCGAGCACGGCAACTGTAGTGCTTGTGGATTGCCGGTTTGCATTCACATTGATACAGATGAACCCTATTAAGGAGATGAGGGAAAGGATTCTGACCATCGTGGTGGAGAGTATTATAGTTACAGCGAATAAATGATGCACTAGCTATGGATGTCGTTGATTTCGTGTCTGCGATCTAGGCTGTGTGTCTTTAGTCTTGTCGGGATAGATCTAGGCTGTTGTGTGAAAATGTGGATCATCCAATCTACAACTATTTTCTACGTATTTCAATATGGCGCGCACGCAATGCAGGAATAAAAAACCCTCAAAATGCAATAATCTTTCTAACTAAAATAAAATAAATGACCATTCCCACAACACCCACTTCTCAAAACAATATACACAAAAAAACAAAAATGTGACAGCAGCCAAAATTACAGTTCCTCGTCATCCAATCACAAACACCGTTTCAAATTGCCGATTTTACCCATCCACCAGCTGACTCAATGTATACATGTGTATCATGCCTTACACAGTCACCCACCCTCTATCATGATATAAGTTCCTTGTCTACCAAATCCACCGCAACTAAGACAGCTGCTGCTGTGAAGCTTACACGATGCCAAAATTGTCAACATACTGTTGATCACTACATTGAGCATGAAGCCTTATTGATTGGAATCGATCTTGTTCTTCTACGACTTCCTGCCTATCGACATTTATACTTGAATAGAGAACCCTTTGCGTCATTTTGTCTCTATAATGATGTACAGGAAAGGAAGGACAATCATTGCGCCAACGATGAACACGAACGTCACAAGACTTCCTCTACTAAAAAAGCTTTTTCATGCTTACTTGTTGCAGCATTGCTGGATGCCTATCATAAATTTGAATCCATGCAACTTCTTTTGGCTAGGAATGGGGCAAACATAAAAAACCTCGTGGATATAAGAGCTCTTTCCCCTACATCCTTATTCGTCCATTTATTGGCATCGTCTTTTTTAGAACACGTGCTGTTTCTGTTAGGGGTGTCTTTGTATGTATATGCTGCTATCCCAAATAAGCCTGGTATCCACCAAGATGATCGATTGATATCTAGATTATTCTTAGGAGTCATCCTGCCTACATCCTTTCGTTTTCTATCTATTTTTATCCTCATTTGGGAAAACAGTGATACAGTTCGAATATTAGCATCCTTCTTTGTCTTACTCTTTCAACTCCTCTCCATTCATACCATTTTACAACGATTGTATCATTTTCCGCAATCTCATTTGGAACGACTTTCAACTATTGTAGAACAATGGATTCCTAGTTCTTCCTGTCTTATTTGCGGAATAATTCTTCGTTCCTTTGTTCCTTTTGGTATCTACCAGATATTTCATTATTTTTCTTTGGAGGTTGTCCATCCATGTTCTGGATATGAGATTTGCATTCCTTCCATTATCTTGGATTCTAATAAATGGAGGACCCTTTGTATTACTTGATTTCCACAATGACATTCCATTCATTTATATAAATATTCATACATATATATATAGCCTACAAGAAGAAGGATATAAATTTCATCATTCCAAAATAAATACTCGCATGATTTGTTTCCTAACTCAATTAGAGATATGAACACTCATTACTTACCTTCCTCGAATATTATCGTTTTTATTTTGACACCATTTGAAAAAGTATTTTCTGTTCTGAATCGTGGTTCTTTTTCCAAAGTGTAAGTTGTACTTATTACTTACTCTTACCTACAATATTTTTCTCGCCATTGCGTTTGCAAACCCTTCATATTGAGAACATCTTGGAAAGCAACCAATGCCATCATTATGTAGCACGATCGTCTCCTTTGGATGTTCGTAGAGTTTTCTTTTTTTTCAGACTAGCGTTGGTCTTTTTTTTATAGAGGAATACATTTCATCAAATGAAGGCATCATCTGACGAATTTTCAAAAGAACAAGTAGAGGTGTTCTTTGTCAAACAAGATTGGCAAAGTATTAAAGTATGGGCCACCTTTCAATTTGATCATGTCAAGGAATATCGAGATAAGAATAATTGTACAGCACTTCATTTTGCCATATTGCGTTCAGCTCCTATGGATGTGATTGATGCTCTCATCTACGCCGCTCCTCATTTGGCATCCGTAAAAACAAACGAAGGAGAACTTCCAATTCATTTCGTGGCACGTCTTGGAAATGTACCGCTGGAAAACATACATAAAGTTTTGAAATCATTTCCAGAAGGAGGGATTTGTCCAAATAAGTATGGAAAGACAGCTCTTGATATTATTTGGGAACGATACAATTTTGATTTTGTGGAAATCTACAAGGCATGTACGGTTTCATCTGCTCCAAATGATAATTTTTTTTTATTTTATCAGATTGGAAATCAATATTATGGTATCACCAACACGAATTTTATCTCAGGAAGCTATATAAATGACTCTCACTTCCATTCATCTCTCCGTCTCAAAAAAAAACAATGGGATACTATATTGCTTATATTAAAAGCGTTTCAATGCCACAAAGAAAATGAAGATTTTAGCATAGACACTTCCGATTTTCGACCGTTTCATATTGCAGTTGGAAGTCCTGCACCCTTAGCATTAACAGCATTTCTATACCCATTAAATATTGCTCATTTAAAAGAAAAAAATCAAATGGGAAGACTGCCACTTTCTATTGCTGCCTCTAGTAAAGACTTGAACAATAATCCAAATTTGTGCAATCCACTTTTAGAGCATCTTCTGAATCTTCATCCAGAAGCAGTTTCAATTCAAGACAAGAAAGGAAAAGTTCCATTAACTCTTGCAATTGAATCGGGAAAGACTTGGAGTAATGGTATTGGATTACTAGTAAAAATAGAACCTCGAGCTATTTCTACCCGAGATGAATTATCTCGTTTATATCCATTCATGGTGGCTTCAATAGTAATGGATGGAAATACCCCAAAGGAAGAAAAAAAAGAAATAGAGTTGGTGAAAATGGACTTGACGTATAGATTATTGAAAGAAAATCCTGAGTGTATTAGAATTGGCATCCCAGATATAAAATCCGAGTAACAATTTCTGCGCAGTGCCATTATTGTTTCGTTTTATTCCTGAAATATCTTCTTGAAACATGAATTGTTTTACTCATCATAATACAGATATAATGCACAATAATCATATTAGAATGAAATTCTATTCTTTGAAGAAATAGAGAATAATAACTTAATTTTTTCAATGTAGTGTACATCTTATATAAACCTGCAGCCCAATAGGTCAGGACAAAGATACACTGACACAAAAAACATATCCAGTTAAATAATAATAGAAATACATAACATCAAATAGGAAAAGTCCCCATAAATGGCATAAATCATTAGTAACACTAACAAAAGCGAATGATAAGTATGGATGCAGGTTCTAGGTATTATTCAATCTTTTGCAAGTTTCTTGCCATGAGGACTATGATGCAGCATACAAGAAATAATCCAATATCATAAGGTCGCTGATTTGGATTTGTACTCAAAAATAAATATGAGATTCAGGCTGCTTAAAAAAGGAAATTTCTCTTTGATCTAACAACAAGAAAATAGAAATGTTAATTATGTTTGAATTGTGTTTCAATTTTTGTTGAAAAAATTGGAGTGGGTTGACATAGAAAAAATCTTCAGAGATTGGTTAAAGAATACACAAGTTATGAGTCTTATATCTGTCCCTGTTAATTTGTATTCTGTTCTTTCATTCTTGTAATTTGAAGAATGGTTTTGGGTCGTCATTATCAAATCATATGGATGATGGAAGATGGAATGTGTCATGTAGGTGAGAGCAAAATTGTTTAAATGATTAGAGTAGGTGCTGCTGCAGTGTTGAAGGTATAGTACTGTTTGAAGAAGAATAACATTGGTGTTAATCCCATAATGTGTTTGTTGTCTTTTCTTGATATAATGGGAAAGGCTCCAGAATGAGCCTTTGCCATAGAATGCCAACAAGGCTTTATATGAAGAGCTTTTGAAAAATGTGTCCCCAGCTCTTTGTGATTCTCTTTTAGCTATATCTGATAATGATGTACCTACACAACAGGGTAACCAGGTTATGAGTTTGGAGTCCATGGATTTAGCCAGCATTGACATTAGGGCGCAATTGCCTTATTGGTTAGGTGACACACTAACCATGCCAGTGGTTACTGGGTTGATTCCTAGTGGTGGGTCATTTGACCAATTTATTTTTATTTCACCATTTGTCCAATGAATTAAAATAAAATGTGGGGGGCCTTAGCTTAAGAAGGGCTGGTGTTTCTTTGGGCCCTCCACTTGTATGGTTAATTGAATTACACTTAAATAAACCATATAATTATTATTATTGTCCAGTAGTAGTGACATTACAATAACAAATCAAGATTTTAATAATGATTCAGCAAAGAAAGGAAGAAAGAGAAAGAATTCAACATATCTAGATAAGGTACCATTGATAGAGTTTTGGAATCCATGAGTTTACCCTTGCTACAATCACAAATATAAGTATACATGATGACACATTGGATAATTTAAGCAGATATGAAGAGTTACCAGACAATGAACAATCTATATAGAGTAAATTTCTTGTGGTTTTAGAATCTACTACATGTTTATCTTATGATATTGCAGTCATGAATCAAGATAAAAATGATGATTCATTATTTCTTTGAACAAAATAAAAGTAACAGAAAGGATAAATGACGAAATAAGGGAGGATGTTAGAGAGAGCGAACAAATATTTGTGGCCATTTCTGTATACGTAAGATACGGATGAAGGCATTATGCCTGGCATTGTTTTTACGTAAGTACTTGATTATATTTATTTAATGTAAATGACTCGATAAAGGAATGGATCACAAGGACATTTAAACAGCGGTCCTGTTTTACAGTACCGCTCACATTTTCTATTGTTTTACTCATGAACCAAACAAGAGGTTTTAGTTTTTAGTTTTAACAAAATAAAGCTCACAATTAAATTGGGAATACAACTAGTTTCTTATTAATATTTAATTCAACGAATAGCTGGAACTATCTAACACGATATAGCGAAGGAAGGCAGTCCAAGCTAGAAGAAGCAACCTTCTCTTTTTTGAGAAGAAGAACAGAAGTAGATGACAGACTCATTTAGGTCATTGCTCGTCCTGGATTTCGGCGATACCAGGAGCAAGTTTCGAATGTGGTCTATGAAGTTTCTGGCAGCAGGGCATGCCAGAGGATAAAGAGAACTGCTGAATGGCTCAAGTGAAGCACCAGCAGCAGATGATGTTTTTGATGAAACAATAGATGAGGGAAAGAAGAAGAAAAGACTCAGAGATACCGACACCAAGGCCTATTCTGATCTTGTCCTTTCACGCAGTGGTGAGATCGGTTTTGAGATTGTAACAGGCGCAACAACAAGAGATCTACCTGATGACGATGCTAGGTTAGCGTGGAAGAAGCTAAATGACAAATACATGCCAACAGCAAGTGCAAACAAAGTAGATTTAGCGGCACAATTTGCGAATAGCAAGTTAGATTCTTGGAATAAGAATCCAGTCAATTGGGTATCTAAATTGGAAGTGTTAAGGAGCAGATGACGCAGTTGTGTTTAGGTTATTGATAAGATTGGATTAATTATCCATGTGTTGAATAATCTACCTTCAAAATACCACAATATTGTATAAAATCTAGAGAAAAGATTAGACAATTTTAGCGATCCTCTAACGATTGAGGAAGTTAGGGTGGATTTAATTTTAAAGTATATGAGAATGAAATTGCGTTCAAGAGAAAGTGGCGAAAAAGGCTTTGAAGATGGCCCTGAAAGCGAAAGAGACGAAACAGCTTTGGTGGCAGCAAACTCATCAAATTAAAAATGCGGAGAGATGGGTCACAAGGCTGTGAACTGCAAAGAAACTGGAAATCAGAGATCAGGAGAAAATGCAGACAGACGCTTTCCAGGTAAATGTCACCACTTTGGCATAGAAGGGCCATAACAAGGATGGTTACAGGAAAAAGAAAGCAGATGACGCCACGGGAAGTAACTCAGAAAACGCAAATGTGGTTCAAGATGAGGAAATTGTGCTCCTATGTAAAGATGTAGAAGCAGTACAGAAGAGGATTTCCGGATGTATCGTAGATTTCCTAAAGCAGAACCCCACTGTATGCAGAATTGATAGCGAGGACGAAATGGCCTTTACTAGAGGATGTGCAGAGAACCCAGAAAGTGCGAATTTTTCTGATAGCAAAGAGAGTTCTTTTGGATCGTTGGGAGTGATGTATGGATTATTGATTCAGGAGCCTCTTCTCACGTGACGTATTCAAAAGAAGGAATAATGAATTTGAGAAAAATTGATAAGAAGATCAAGATTGGTAACGGGAAATACGTAAATGCAGCGCATATTGGAACCAAGATTGGAGTAGTCCTGCAGAATCAGGTTAAGAAAAAAATAATGATTTCCATAAATCTACTGTAATCTGATGAGTGCAACAAAACTGATGGCGAAAGGGTCCAAATTATCAGGCGAAGATATTGTTATTTCAGTAGAGAAAAATAGAGTTAAATTTGTATTTGATCATCAGATTCGAAGCGGGCAAGGAAAATTGTTAGGCATAAAAGTTATTTCAATGGATAATACGAATGCAGATAATAACGGAGAAAAGAAGAGGCTGAAACTTTCTTCTAAGTGTGCACATAGTGTTCTGGGCCACCCGGGGGATAATTTTACTGGATCCACGGCGGATAAGTTCAATTTCAAGGTATTATCATAAGGGCCTGGCGAATCCTGTATAGTATCCAAGATGAGGAAGAAATATTTAAAGAAAGTTTATGAAAATAAGGAATCCGTAATTGGAGGCCGCATTCAAGCTCAATTAAGCAACAAAGTGTCGGAGAATCTAAATTCTGGATCTTGTTTGAAAATGAAGCTACGGGTTTCAAGAAGAGTTATTACGTAAGGAAGAAATCATAAATGTGACAGATAGGAGAAAGATACCTGAATTTTCTGGATAAGAAAGGAATTACGGTTAAAAATGTTAGGTGCAATGAAGCAGGCGAGAATAACGTTTTCGAAGTAAGACCTGTTTCGACCCTAACGGGGAAAATACGGGCAATGATGAAAGAGGCGGGACTCGATGAGAAATTGAAATATAAACTTTGGGCAGAATGTGCAAAGTCAGTGACGAATCTAGATGGCCTGTTGATATCAAAAAAAGGAAAAAAGAGCAGTCATGAATTTTTTAAATCTCAACAGATGTTTACATCTCACTTTCGAACATTTGGAGAACTTGGTATTGTGTCAAACAAGAAAAAATTAAGTCCAAACTGACTGATCATGAATTCTGAGCTATATTTGTGGGTTATGCAGATTGCCACGCTGGTGACGTATATAAGATGTTCAACCCAGTGACGTCAAAGGTGACTTTAACGAGAGACGTATGTTTTCTAGGCAAGTATTATGAAGAATCCAAAAATTCTACGCTTGATGATGAAGAACCCAAAATTGACGAAATTGGAATTGAAGATGACTTGCAAAAGAGAGTGATGTTTGAAGCAGAAATCGTAAATGAGAAGAGCCTACATGAAAACGAACGGAATGATGAAATGAGTCAAGTTGAAGCTGGACCTAGAATTAGAAGTAGAGGCCTATCTACGAATGATATACTAGATTCAGGATCAGAAAAGTAGTGAGAGAAATGAGAAAGCTACATGATACGTGGAATCCTACCTTGGATGACATGGTTGAATTTATTCTTGTAGGTGGTACAGATGATACTTACGAGAACCCACGCACATTTCAAGAAGCATGGAATCATCCTGATGAGTATAAACGAAAGATGTGGAGAGAGGCTATTCGGAAAGAATTCCGAGATATGATCAACAATAGGAAAGTATGGAGACATGTTAAGAAGAACGAAATACCAGACAATAAGAGATTATTTGGCTGCAAATGGGTCTTCAAGAAAAAGAACAATGGGGTGTATAGGGCACTTTTATGCGCAATAGGAAAAAACGCAGATTCTTGGTATCGATCATGGATACGCGTTTGCACCAGTTTTTGGAGAATCCACGTTTAGGCTTGTGTTGGTCATTGGTTTGTATAACGGTTGGATAATGGAAATTGTTGAAGTAGAAACTGCATTTTTGTACGGAGATTTAGATGAGAAAATATTTATGTCTATTCCAGAAGGAATGGATATCTTTATGGAAACAGAATTTGGCAAAGAGGAGGCTCTTCAATTGTTACAAGCAATGTATGGATTAGTTCAGGCAGCTAGACAATTTTTTAAGAAATTAAGAGATTTGTTGATGACGATACAGAAGAAATTGATGCTTTATTTGTAGCTAGATTTGGGTTTGCTCCTTTTCAATGATGATGATGATGAAGATGAGTTTTGATATTTCTGTGCCCTACTTGCTCTATGTATAACTTCTTTGTATTCTCTTATATTACTGCTGTTATTGAATCATGATGTACTTCATGAATACCTGTATCACTTTCACTTAGTTTTTCAATCCAATTGCTGATGAATCCATTGCTTTTAAACCTTCAGATCTCTATTTATATTTGAGGACGACGAACATTGCTACTTTGATTGGGAACTCTCATCAGGTCTTTGGGAGAACAATGGGGAGGGTACATCCATATTTGTATTTGATGATGACCATTCTTTTTTTGTTGCTATACTATTCTTATTTTGGTTGGGTGGAAACTTTCAAGTATTATGATACTTTCTACATAATTTTAAAGCTCCAAAACAGACATGTCAGCAAATTTTTGGGCTTATCCTTACTTGAGGGATCAGATTTTTGTTTGTGTTCGAAATTGGCGTTTTTTGTTTCCCCTCTACTTGATTGATTGATTTTTGATGAATTTCGAGATGCACATATTTCTGGATTTGTGGTTTTCAAATAATTCTTATGGTATCTCCACTTAAATGTCTCTTTCCAAGAAATGCTTTTTTGATCTTGCATCTTTCTTGACAATCTGTGAAATTAGTACATTTGCCGTTTTATAAATGGGCCAATCAATACCCTGTCCAGTGTTTGGCATCATTTTCTAGATGTTTCTGTTTTTTTGGTACAAAGGTCTGGTAGGTTTCTCTATGTTTTGTTTGGTGATTTTCATAATAAATACGTCTTCACTTTTTTCCATTCTATAAGAAAGTTTCGAAAGTGTTTTTATTTTGAATTTGTCTTTTATTCTTTGCATGAAGTGCCTTGGTAATATCAATGAATTTCAGTCAGTCAAAGCAAAAAGGGTATGGAAATTAACAGTGATTAGACGGACAAACAAAAAAAATCATTTTGTTCTTCAAAAAGTCTCTCCATGTTGGGATTGAACCAACGGCCTCAAGATTAACAGTCTCGCGCTCTACCAACTGAGCTAATGGAGATTTCTGTTTCTGCTGAGTGACGTTATAAATTATGAAATGTCTTTTTACTGCCCCACGTGCAATGATACGACAAAAACATTTTTTAAATTTTACGTATAGTAGATACCCAACACAAATGCATATTTATTTAATATTATTATGTCTTCCATACATCTCTAATTAAATTAAGTGTGAAGAATTTTATTTATCTGAACTTCGAGTAGTTCCGACTTCCGACCTCATCAATTTGTCTTAGGTTTCAGACTACTATCTAAAACTTCTTGCACATTGAAATTATTTCTATATACATAGAGAATTCTCATGGTGGTTATCGCAACTAACATGATATCTCTCTATTTAAACTGGGGTAAGATAAGGATTCTCTTCCTATGACGAGGTTTCATTTAAGGCATTTTTAAAGTACATTCTGTATTATTTAGAACAACTTTTAAAGCATAACAGACTTGTTATATTATATGAAAGTGCAAAAAGATAGGCATCTAACGATATCTGTGTATCAAATCAGCATTGAGAGGTTTTCATCCCGAGGGTATTTAACTTAATACATCATGCTATTCATTTCTAGAACATGCCTTTCGGCCCTTCTTTTGGCAAGCGCTGTCATTGCAGATGCAAAAACTACCGTTGCCGTACTCGAATTGGGAAGTGGAGGATCAGTTCATCAAACTACAACACCTAGTGAAAAAACGACAACAGTGGCTGGCGTAGAATCCTTTTGGTCCAACCTACACAACCTTCGCCCAAGACGTTATCATCAAAACCAACAACCCGGTATGGCGTTAGTGCCTGATATGTTTCGTAAGGCCGATAGCGGTATTGTGATTGGGCTTATGGGTGAAGGCATGGATCTTTCTTCGATGAAAGCAGTAAGCGCATTGCTGGATGTTGACGCTTCTATGGCCACTGGTCACCTTGAGATGCTCGGAAATGAAGCCAAAAATCTCATGAGGAAAACTAAAATCATGGAAGATGCAGAGCAGTTTGGATCAGCTTTGAAAACAAGCGCTGACAAGCTTTTGTCAGAAAAAGGTAAAAAATTCCAGACCGTTGCTATGAAACTAAGTGGCGAATCCGGTGCTTCTTCGGAAACTGTTGACCAGCAAATTTCAAACACAATCGAATCTTTAAGAAAAGAAGCTGACTCTACAAACTCCAGAATTGTTGTGCATGTTGTTGTTGAGAGTCAAGAGGAACACAATTACAAAGGCAGATATCTTGAGGATAGAGACGGATCAGGAGATGAAGAAGATGAAGGAGAAGGAGAAGAAGGAGAAAATGCTGATGGAGAAGATGGAAGTCTTTACTACGGGTATGGTTATTACTTGGACAATGGAGAGTATTACACACCATACAGGACTATCTTCCAAATTCAATACTTCAATTGTGTTGTCTGGGCTGCAGTAGGCCTCGTCGTCCTTCTATGGTACACCATTTCAATTACTCTCAACATGCCCTTAATGGTAAGTTCGTTTCGTTATTCTTTCATGCAACCATGACTTTCCTATCGTTCTCTGATGAATTGTTTTTTTTCGTCAACAGCCCGATACACTTTTGTTTGGAGAATCTGCCAAAATGTTCTCAAACTAATCATGTATTTGAACATGCTAATTTTGTTCCCGTTTATGAACTACGAAATATAACAAATGATTCAGCCATTCGCTTTTTTTGTGTTTGTTCAAGTTGTTTTTAATGTCAATTTTTGAATTAAAATAAGTTTATTCAAAATTATCACTTTACATTATGCATGTTTGAGTTGATTTATGATTACCAAACTACCGAACTATTGAGATGTTGTTCTGCATACTTTATACATTATTTCGATTAGAGTACACAGCTGTATTTTGAAATCTATTCTTCGATTGCTTTGGCGCAAGCCAAATGTGCAAAATCATAGCAAGCACTCTCACATCTTCCTTCACCTCGTACATGTAGTTCAGATTTAAAAATATCCACAAAGGCAAAGGTATTAATTGGATCAGGACTTTCTAATACAGCCTCAAACACTCGAAAATGAATGCCGCTGTCTTCATCCCTATGGTAACCACCTCTATGTGCATGACCGGAAAAGGACGCTATTACTATATCTTTAGACTGTCTTAAAATATCTAAAACTTCTTCATAATTCCAAATCAAACACACTGCAGCTGAAGATAGGGGATGGATTGGTTGATGTGACAAAATGATCACTTTTTCTTCCTCTTTTTTCGCTTCTTGTAGAGTCGACTTTAACCATGACAATTGTGTTTCACCAATACCTCCATTGAATGCCACAAAGCGTTTTTCAAGTCCGACCAAGTTTTCAGGTGAGTTCTCATTCTCAGGATAATTGGGATTATTTTTTGCTAATATTCTTTCTGCTTCCTTTCGTTTTTCAGAAGTATCAGGACATCTTCCCATCATAGCTATATCATAAGTGTCAAGAATGACGAATCGTATTTTGTTCTTGACAATTGATCTATATCCTACAAGATCAGCTTTAGTTTCCTGCACAAATGGAATACCCAGTAATTTACCAATTTCATCTCTGCTCAAGTTGTACAATTCATGGTTTCCATAAGTGTGTATGATGGGCCCATGCTTGTATGCATCTAAGGCACTAATGACATTTTTGATAGCACTTTTTCCCACGTTGTTCTCGCTCACATCTCCATTGATCACGGCATCATCAGTGGTAAGGGCACACTTACCATCTATTATATCCCCTAGATTCAGCACCATATCAACTTTTGATTCTTCAAACCGTTGGGCAGCTTTTCCTGCAACTTCAAGAGCATGTTGATAATATCTGGGTGTCCCACTAAAAGAAGTACCGTCTGGTATAGGAGCGTGTTGGATGTCAGCCAAAACTCCCAAAGTAAGCTGTGGCGTTTCTTCATTGTTCAATTTGGATTTATTTTCATTCGTGAAAGTAGAAGATCTCGAATCATGGCTTGCAATTTGTGTTTTTTGGGGCATTTTAGCTGCGGGCAGAGAAAACTTTGTGTTCGACCCAGAAGATGTTGAGTAGATAGAAGATGAAAATGCCAAGGGCATTATAGAGACTTTATTATGTGACTTCGATTTCAATACAAAACCAAATGAGGATTGAACAATATGTGTTGATGAGATGAATAAAAATAAGGCGATTGAATAGTATTGTCTAAGCAGTACTTTCATTGTTTTGCTACTTTGTGTCCTTTTTACTACCCATCAATAATGACTACTTTATTTTTGTACATCTCAAATTGAAAGGTTGGGTGAAGTAAGACTCACCATTGGAAATCTGACGTTGCGAACACAATATTTCTTGTGACGAAACAATTCATTTAATCTTTGGAAAAGTATTTTTACGTAATTGGAATAAGTATGACACATCATCTATCATATTTGTGCTTGTATTACAACTTGAGATCATATCCCTCCATACTTTGGATGTTTCATTATTGACGATCACATCTTCTTTATGCCTTGCTTGTAATATTCAAACGAAAAAAAAAACGTCGAATACACATTCGAATATAATTTGAGTACAAGAGAAACACAAATTGTTCTATATTAATTAGCTATTTTTTTAAATCTTATGCTTCGACTTCATTGAATCAACTTAGGTAAATAAAATAAAGAAATTCAGTTGAATTTGACTTTGACTTATAAACGCCAAACTGAATCACTGGGTGGTTCAAAAAACTCGTAGAATTTACTCACTACCTCATCATCTGCATCTGGTCGTTTTATATGAAGTACTGTGTCCGAACATCCCCACTTCTCTTCGTTGGACATGATTGCCCCTACCACCGTGTCAAAATCAAAGTTCAATGCGGGAATAACTCTTCTCTCCCATTTAGCTCCAATTACCTTCACAGCAGAAATGCCTACTAAAATATCTCCGGGTTTGATAGCATTATCTCCAGCTTGTCTATTATATCTCTCTGCATTCCCACCTTCTACCAAATCTGTAACATACACCCCTTTTCCGATTTCAATTTCTTCAAAAACAATACCTAGTGGTGATTTCAAAGATACTTCAAAAACACCCTCGGGGAAGGTAAATATTTCAGGAAATTCCTTTCTGTCTTCTTCAGGGAATGGAGCAATCCATTCTTCAAAATTTTTGTAGAAGCGGAATTGACCTTTCCCATAGCTTAGACCCGCATTCCACATTCCAGATGTCGATATCGAAGAATGACATTTCGTTTTCGATGATTGGATTGAACTTCCATTTCTTACAAATGGAACCTGAGGGGCAAATGCCTTCACTCCAACATTAACAAGCGAGAGGAGAATGGCAATTTTCATCATGTTTATATCAATTTGTTGACCTAATTATACTTTAATGAGAAGTATTGTGTTTGCATGTGCATGTGAATCCGAGAGAGATTCTTAATTGGTCAACTTACGTAAGTTGACGTATCTTATGTCGTACGTAAGGATTTCAAAACACGGATGCAAACATCGTGTTGGCGACAAATACACACAAAATGTGAGCACTTTTCGTTGCTGACACAGAAGCACAACACATTTTATATTGGACCAACTATTGCTTGATTCTAAAATGGTAAACACTAGAGTTGTGTGAACATCTTAAAAAAGTTGCACAACATCACTTCTCAATTTTAAGCCTTTGTTGCCAAATCCATCTTTTACTTCGTGCATTTGATTCACTTTCGCCATTTTGAATTGCAAACAGCATAAGAAGACATAAGTAATTACATATTTTTCCAAGAAAATAAATATTAAATTTATACAGAGGAAATGTTTGCTTTCACAGTAAAAAAGTTCTGAGTGTGTATGGTATTTCATTGATTGGTGTCAAAAATGTTTGACAAATGAATCATCAATTTGTGGAAAGATTTTCTAAGATTTCTAATGCAGTCTTAAATGCACGTATGGAGGATATCTTTACATACGTCTGGATTAAGCTCCATTCATGCTTACATACTTCTGTTTTAGTGAATAAGACATAAAATATAAACTATCACATTATTCATAATAATTCCTGAAAGGGTAAGTTGTTTCATCTTTCGTTCTGTCCATGTATATTTCTTGTCAATATCTATTCAGTTGGTAGAAACTAACATTTATATATATATTCTCCATGCCTAAAAATAGTGCCAATTCAATCATGCTTCGTATCTCTACTCTTTTTCTTGCTTTCACAGCTGTAGCGTCTGGATTTGCCCCAGCTTTCGTCCCAAAAGCTCAGCATTCACGTGATGCAAGTCTTCAAATGACTGCCACAACAGCTGCCGCTGATGAAGTAAAGGTTGGAGACAAAATTCCATCTGTTACTCTTATGGAAGGACAAGCTGATTACGGAAAGCCAGAAGAAGTAGATTTAGCCGAACTCATCGCCGG
>Ga0209092_10000284_pt1 | contig 48439 bp, 31 predicted proteins | sample FraStrMetagenome_FD_187446 | JGI IMG/M metagenome (GOLD analysis project Ga0209092, IMG submission 187446) | Marine eukaryotic phytoplankton communities from Arctic Ocean - Fram Strait ARC3M Metagenome (SPAdes) (version 2) | ecosystem: Environmental > Aquatic > Marine > Oceanic | place: Fram...
TAATTAGATAGAGAACTTGAGTTTGTGACTCTTAATTAGAAATTTTATTTACAAAACACTTAAATATTTTTCATCATTTACACCTAATAGATTTTTATGGTGTTAACTACATAAAAAATACATATGTTTTTATGCTTTTATGTACATTAAAAATTATTGTAGACTAATGAATTCTTTGGATTTAAATTTTGGTGAATTAGAATTTGATTTGGATACAAATTCAATAAGTATGAGAATACTTGGTATTGATTCAGCAGCTTCTTCTTTAATTAGCGCGGAATGAAGTCTTGATCAATTGTCAGTCCGTGCTCCTATGGGTGAATATAGAGTAACTCAAAAAGATATTGAAATATCAGTATCTGCAGTCTTGAGAGCAGAAGTGAAAAGAGGTTTGAAAAGCTTCAATATATCCAGCAATAAGTGGACTTGCGTTCCTTATAATGGACATCCAAACGCACTAAACGTGCTATTGGGACATATTGCTCTATTTGCCTTTGCATTGCTGATTTCCATAGGCCCCTTTCATGTTATAGCATATCTTTTTCATTCCAAATTGCGGTGAGAACAATCCATCACAAAGAAAAAACAAAAATATGCTGTGACAACAAGAAAGAAAGTCGTATGATTCAGAAGCTCTTCTTGTTGGAAAACATGTATTGAAAGGAAAGGGTCAAGTTAGTTTCAGCGGTTGCGTCAAAGTTTAGGTGTGTGTATGAGTTTATATATGATGAATGAGTAAGAATGTGAGGATATCAATATAATAAACCATTGATATCTTCTCATTCTGTAAAGAAAAACTTAATTCTTTACAGTATATCTGGATCAAGTTCATTGTTTGATCTATTGTTTCAACACTTCTTCATGGTTGTGAGATCAATTGTTCTTAATCGTATTTAAGTATTTGTATTTATATTCATAGGCAGAAGCGATTTGTTTTACAATTTTATTGAAAGGTAACTAACTTGCCATTACTTCCGATATAAAATGTCGTAGTGCCCAGGTCGATATAACAAAGTGATTTTGGTAACAGAATCCATGTTCCCAAATTGATGCAAAGTCAATCCTTTCTCCGCCTGGAAAGGTCTCCCATCTAAATATTCTATGTTGACCTGAATACCAATGGTCTCAGCTAAAGCTATACACTGAAGCATTCCACAATCTTTTCCCATGGGTTCTACCTCTCTAGCACAAAAAGTTGGGATATCAGTATATTCATTTTCCAAAAACATTTGAAAACGTTCCATATCGGATTTCAAATGAGCTGCTGTGAGAACTCTCAGATACCATGTGCAATATTCAGAAGTTCCATTTTCCTGAGTGAGAGTTCCATGAAGCTTTTTCAAGTGTTTGTCTACACTTTCATTGTGCTCTAAAGATGTGAGTAGGTCCACAAATTCTGAAGTTATACAGAGAAAGAGTTGTATAGTGACAATTGTTAGAATCAATTTCTGTTTTTTTGTTGAAATAAATATTGCATATTATCTTCACCTTCATGAAACATTTCGAGAGCAAATTTATCATATCCAAATTGTGTCACAGCATCAAGAGAAGTTGCAGCATATTGAACCAATCGTTTTATTTCATCGTTGGCTTCTTTAGCTTCATCATTGCATTGTTTCTGATGAATTAGACTTTCACATACAGCATATAAAAAAGCACGATAGTAGCAATTTCCATCTCCTCGCACTTTTCTCATGTGACTATACTTTGTACACAAATAATTGGCTCCCAATAGGAAAAACTTTGTGCTATCCGACGTGTCATCGTTTTCATTTTTGTAGGAATCTGACAGAGCTTGAATTGGTAAGAGTAGCGACGTTAGGGATTGTGTCTCCCGGACTTCTTGTTCAATTCGTTGCAGCTGATTTTCTGTTTGTTTGTGCTCTTCTGAAGAAGACATTGTTGTTTCAATCTCGTTTTTTGATCTTTACTGCTGTTGTGTGTCACACATTGATGAGCCATTGCGGTGGAAATGGTTCCTGCTTTTTCACTCAAAATCTTTTCTATACATCTCCAGTAAGTATATAATGATTTACTAGAGATTACATAAGTACGTAACTTGTAGGAAATTGACAAACACAATCTTCTCATCTTCATATTTATATTATTAAAAAAAAAAAAAGAACTTGCCACCAATATTAAATCCCAAAATGGCGCAACTTGATCACATTGAAGTGGACGGAGTCAAATTTTATAATGATCGGTTCTATTTGAATGAACCCACAAATACTAAGAAAGCTACACAATGCTCTAGTACAGAAGAAAATTCAGTTCTACCACTTTTTAATCGATCGAAATTGATTTCATCTCTTGACTTGTCAGCTGCGATTGTTGGAACTTACACATTTGACCCCTTATGGCTACATCATGAGTTGCCAATGCTTTTTCCACAACCATCTAAAGCGACGACAGCAAAGCTTCAAGGTGATTTTATAGCAGCACCTGAAATTAAATCTGTACCTACTTTACTGTTACACGGACTTCATGAAAGTTCTTTGATGAAAATGAGACACAAAATAAAAAAGTCAAATCAATCTTATCAAGAAATTGATACTCTCCCTTCCCTATTTAATAAGTCTGTGAATGTGTCTCGTGTTCAACCAACCTGGATACCACCTTCTTCTTCTTCTGAAAATAAAGGCAATGCGAAAAAAGCTAGCAGTCATGAAAATCAAAAGCGATTCCAGGGAGTACATCATCCGAAATATTTTTTACTTTTTGAAAAACGAGGTTCCATAGTGATTATTATATCAACTCATAATTTGACCAAACCAACATCTACGGATGCAACGTGGATACAACGATTTGATTCACACCATTTTCAAACTGTGAATGTCCCTACGTCTTCCCAACCATCCAACAATGATTCCTACCTCAATTGCCACGGCCAAGATTTTGGATGGGTACTCATGGACTTTTTGCAAAAAACGCAAGCTGCGATAGCACCTTGTCATCTAGACACAGCTTTGGATACATTGGGCTCACACTTCCCGTTAGATTTCATGAGACAGCACGTACATGGAATTAATTCATGGACTGACTTTGCTCATAATTATAGATTTCAGGATTCTTCCATTTTTTTAGTTTCTACCGTACCAGGATGTTATCCTGGTAGTTTCAGATCTTTTCGAGGGCAGCAAAAATCCAATATTTCCGAACCACAATCTGAAAAATATCAAAATACTTTCAAATGTCTTTATGGACCACAAAGAGTTAGTCACGTGTTATCATGTTTAAAATCACCTATGCCTCTTCCATCTAAAAACCACATAGATCCAACACCATCAGCTGCCATCAACAGTTTTCCAAACAAGCGGAGAAGATTTGGACATCGAGGTATTGACAATTGGAATAGAAATAGACATCTTCATGATTCACAGAATAATCGTGAAGGTGGCGACAAGAAGCCCTGGATACCATCAAATGGTTTTATGACAAAAAAAGATAGGCTTATCATGCAAACTACTAGCTTAGGTGGCAACTGGTCTTATACTGACATGAATGAACTGGTGAAGTACTACTTGGGAGAAAATGATAAAGGTCTCAATACTCACACTGATGTTCTTGACCAATCTGACATAATTTGGCCTTCTTCTGATTTCATACAATCATGTGGTGACACAAAATCCTCAGCAGATGAGAATCAAATGGAAGAGGAAATACGCCCTAACTGTTATGCGTTTCTTTCATCGACAACATTCAATACTATCAGTATTGATTGCCTGTGTAGATTGGCATTGTATGAACACAACTACCCATCACACTTTTTATCACCACATATCAAATCATTCGGTAGAATCCTCTCCTCGGATCATCTCAAATCATTTTCAGACATTGATTCCACTTTATTAAGAAACGAGAAAGATTTTTTTGCATGGTTTATGATCACAAGTGCTTGTTTATCCAAAGGCGCTCAGGGACAACCATCACCAGATAGAACCCTTGAAAGTGATTTTATAACTTACTCAAACTTTGAATTAGGTGCTTTATTTTGCAGTCGACTCCAGGGAAATGGTGATATGGATCGTATATATACATGGAATCCGAAGTTAGAGTCCAAGAAAACACAAGTTGATCTTAATACCTTCTTAAAGAAAAAGGACACCGAAGGAAATTCCCCAGTTGAAGTGATACATTTACCAATTCCATACAACGTGAGGCCGAGACCTTATATGGAAGATCCTGAAGATACAGAAATGTCATTCACACCCTTTTTTCATGAAATTGATCCAGGAACTGAATGTTCAGGCCATATGAGATTGACACCATTTGGGAAAAAAAGGGAAACAGAGCGACGGTAAAAGATCATAGTTATAACCTTGATATTTAGATTGGCCATATTATTGTCTTTTTGTCAGTTCTCGTATAATGAATTAAAGCTTCGATTGACCAAACCCAGAAAAAGATTCAGATTTTAGTGAATAGTTTTTGGTGCTCTGATGTAATTCGAAACATTATTGCCTTTTAAACATGAGAGTAAAATGTCATAAAGAAACTTAAATGAGGGCATTTATTTTCAATCCATCAAAATATAGATATGATTTGAACTACCAAACACGATACTGAAAAAGGCATAGTTTAAAAGTATCGATTGACTGAAATTTCGAGTAAACAATGATTTGAAAAGTACAAGAGATTTTTAGTTTTGTCTGCCGTATGCAATTAAATCGTCGCTTTTTTCATTTCTATGGAAAAACATTCGATTTCATCACCTTCTTTCAGATCTGAAAATGAACTTAATCCTAACCCACACTCTTCACCCTTCTTAACATTTTGTACGTCTTCTTTCACCTTTCTCAAACTATCTGCGATGAGTCCCTCTTCTTCACAAATCAAGGCACCATCACGAAGTACACGATAACGACAAGACAATCCTGTGTCTGGGCATTTTTCTTTTAGCAGCATACCATCTTTGACTCTCAGCCCTGCGATTTTGTCACCTGCTCTATTATTTAAAGTGAACACTGCTTGAACGGATGCGCGTCCATGTATTTTGTCAGCTTCTGTGCGAGGTAAATGATCTGCGAAAATGTCTCGTGCATCATCTAGGAGTGAATAAATAACCTGATGTTCTCTTATGCTAATGCCTGCTTCATCTACGAGTTTACGGTCATATCCTCCTTTTACACCGAAGCAAAAGATTGCAGCTTGACTTTCTTTCGCGACAAGTATATCATTTGAAGTTATTGTCCCTATACTAGCCTCGATAGGATCAATCTTTATGTTGTACTCTTTGCATGCAGTTCCAATGGAAATTAAGGATTCCTTTACTGCATCTAAGCTTCCATCAGCATCAGCTTTTATCAATACTGGAATACATATTTCTTCATCATTATCGTTGCCTTCATCCTTTTCTAAGCCATGTCTAGCCAATACACGTTGCCTACTATTATGCTCTTTTGCTGCGCTTCCAGTTATTTGAAGATCGTCTTGATATGAATCTGAAATTTTGGCACGATTAAGATTGGTCTCATCATGTGCAGCTATACGTGCTTCGATTATGGTTTTTGCTGTTTCTTCATTCTCTACACATATGATTGGATCACCTGCTTTGGGAAGGCTTTTTAACCCGACAATACGTATAGGCTGTGAAGATATTGCCTTCTTAATAGCTTTCCCATTCACTGCAACATTCATTGAAAAGAATTAGAAATAAGATTATCATTTAAAAATAGCTTCGAAAGAAGCGTCAAATTATTGAAAACTTACCGTCTTTTAAGATTTTTACTTTTCCCATGTGGTTTCCACTAACAATTGTGTCTCCTTTCTCAAGCTTTCCCCATCTTACTACGCAGTCTATCACAACTCCCAACCCCTTTTCCATTTTAGCGTCCATAACAACTCCTTCCCCTCTTGCTTTCAAATCTGCTTTAAGATCCATGACTTGTGCCTGTAAAACTAAGGCCTCTACTAAGTCACCTAATCCTTCACCTGTTATTCCACTGACCGGGACTAATTGAACATCGTTACTATAGATATTATGTTCCATTAACTGATTTTCGATTTTCATAGTAGATTCTTCAATACTTATTCCTTCTTTATCGATCTTGGTCATGGCAACAAGAAGACTGATATTCCCTCCACTTTCTTCTTCAATTTTTTTGTACATATCAATGATCTCAACAGTTTGAGCAGAGACACCGTCATCTGCAGCAACAACTAAAACAATTATGTCTGTTGCATTCGACCCAGATTGTCGCATAGATTTAAAGGCAGCATGACCAGGTGTATCCAGAAAGGTAACTGAATTTCGACCACCAGCAGATTCTACATCTTCAATGGGGACTTCAAATGCAGATATCACCTGGGTGATTCCTCCTGCTTCGGTTCCAGCAACGTCTCCTCCATTGTTTTGAATTGAGTTTTGGCCATTCTTCATTTTTTGGCTTTTTTTCTTGGATTTTTGACTTTTTTGTTGTTGCGGAGAATTTAGATTTGATCTCCGACGTAAGGCGTCCATAAGGGTAGTTTTTCCATGGTCAACATGACCCATAATCGATACAACAGGAGCACGAGGTTCATAATCAATCTCATTGTCAAAATCTTCATCTTCGGAATCACTGGCGTCCTCACTCAAATCACGTCGACCAATCATTGCCGCATCTTCTACTTCTAACATAGAAGAAACTCCTGAATCAGATCTTGTAACATGAAAGCCTAGCTCCATGGCAACCAATTCTGCCATATCAATATCAATAATACGATCACCAACTGAAACTAAAGATTCTTTCGATTTTTTCTTAGGTTTCCGATTTCCTCTTTTGTCTATAAAGTCTTCTTGTATTTTCGCTTCCAACACGGATGCATCTAGTTCACCTAATGATATAAGAGTTTTTGTGATTCGTTCAATTTTGACACGTAAAATACCAGCAAGAGAACGAAGATCTATTTGTGGTGGATCATTTGACAATATGATTTTTTTCTGTTGTCTAGTTTTCCTTTTTTTCCTATTGTATTTCTTTACCTTTCTTTCGTTTCGTAGTTTTTGATCTTGATCTATTTTAGTATCAAAGAAATCTTTTCTATTTTGTTGATATTGCAGAAATTGTTCTTTCGGTGATAAATGCGTTGCACTTTGAGCGTTAGACGGGCTTCGCCAACTGGATGCCTGAGACGATCGGTTGTTATTTCGATTATTGTCTTTTTGTCTATCAGCTGGAGAATTCTGTGCTCTACGATTTCGATCTCTTGCTAATGTTTTGAATAAAATTGATTCACGTTGATTTTCAGAGGACCTTTGTCTTTGATTGTTTTGTTGTGGACCTGCTCCATTGCGTCCCTGGTCCCGTCGTTCTCGATCAAACTCAACCGACTTGAGAAAAACAGCACGAAGACTTTCGATACTTGAGTTCGAATCAGCTGTAGTAGCTGGAGTCCTACTGTTATTATTATTCTTGTTTCTATTTTTGTTTCGATTCTTTTGATTCCTATTTCTTTGCATCTGATTCTTTTGATTCTGGTTATCATTGTTTTGTTGTCTTTCATTGTTACGATTATTGTTATTTTTTCTATTCCTGATTCGATTTTGGTTTGGTTTCTGATGTTTGCTACTTTGTTCATCTTGATTTTGGATTACTTGACGTAATCTAGAAACTTTGGTTTTGCGTTGATCTCCTACTACTTTTGCATTAGCAACATCCTTGTTCTTTTCAACTGAGGTGGAAAATAAAACAGTTCCACATGAAGAACGTGAGGCTATATTTTTAAAAAGTAAATCTTGCCCTAATGTATTCACTGTTCTTGATGTTTGAAGAGATAATTTTGATTTCCCTAATGCTACTGCATGGCGAAGACGGAGCATTTTTCGTGAAACTTGAAAAGGGGTAAGAAGCTATCCGTCCTGAAGAGCATTCACATTGGAACTTGAAAAATATTTAAATGCGCTTTTATTCAAGCACATAACCTGAAAAACTTAGCAAAAGGAGAAATTAGTTTCGATCTCTAGAAGATACTATGAACGTATGTACAAATATTTTCACTTGAATCTGATGTTGCTTGGTTGTAAAGCAATCTGAATCTTCTTTTATTTTTTGCTTAGATACGTCATTACTCACTCTACGGTACTTCCAATGCAAACTTTTCGACAAAAATTTATCCCAGTCCTATACTAGAGTAATAACATGCGTACGACGAACACGAAAGAAAGATAAAAGGTCATTTTGCCTATGCCTATGCCTATATAAAAATGCTATTGTGTGACTCATTTGAAATTCACAGAGATCGAGAAAATTATTTAGACATTTTTGAAATAAAAAATTCGCTGACCGTTCGTACAAGAAACCCTCATTCATCTCCTAATCATCAATTCTTTGCTTATGTGTTATTTAGGAATAATGGTCGTATAACTCAGTACTGTACAAATTTAGAATTCGGAGTTTTCCTCTAGTACCCTACGATCTTATGGAGCAGCAGTAGCCACGAAGAACAATTGCATCTTGTCATCTTTGGGATACAAAAACTTCATCCCTACTTCAGCACACAAAAGAAATCTCATTCCAATTACTGTTTATATCAACAACAATGCCCACTGGTGAGAAAGATAGCGCCTGCGTCCTACGATGGGCTGGAATGACAAAATCTGTTAAAATCGTGGAAGACAATTCAGGATTGATGAAAACATCCATCGCGGGAAAAACGGCAGGAAATGCATCGAAAGAATCGAAAGGGCCTACCACAAAAGTTATTCTAGATAACATTTCTGGATATGCATCCCCTGGAGAGATTCTCGCACTAATGGGACCCTCTGGATCTGGAAAGACCAGTTTACTAGACACTCTTAGTGGGCGTAGCGTCTATCAAGGTGGAATTCTGACTGTCAATGGAGTCGTGGTAGAAAAAACAATGATGAAAAAATTCAAGAGAAAAGTTGCTTATATCAAACAAGCAGACAGCTTCTTCGATCATTTGACAATAAGAGATCAGGTAAGAAATGTCGTGTACAATTTCATATGCTGGCGTTTTTAATTAATTCTGACCCAATTTTTCTTCTTTTAAATCATGATAGTTGACATACACAGCTCTTCTTAGGCTACCATCCACTCAAACAAAAGCTGAAAAACATGCCGAAGTAAATCGCATTATATCTCTTCTTCGTTTACAGAAATGCGCTGATACGCCAATTCGCCTTCTTTCAGGTGGAGAAAAGAAACGTGTTAACATTGGAACAGAATTACTCACAGACCCACAGGTTATTTTATTGGATGAACCAACAAGTGGGTTAGATTCTACGTCTGCTGTAGCTCTATTGCGCATGTTGCACGATTTAGCGAAAGAGAATGGAAAAACTATCATCACTTCCATACATCAACCTAGTTCAGCTGTTTTTAGAGCCTTTGACAAATTAATCATGCTTGCTGAGGGTCATGTTGTATATTTTGGCACACCCTTACACGCTTTGTCTTATTTAGAGGAAAAGAATCTATCTTGTCCTAGTGGTTACAATGCTGCCGATCATTGGATGGATTTGTTAGTAGTAGATACAGCAATTGACAATGATCGTGAAATCGCAAAACTAGAAGAGAAGAAAGAGATGGACGAAGAGTCTGAATATAGGCCTGGTCAAAGTGCAACGCGTCAATATCTCATTGATTCTTGGGATGACAAAATTCAAGCAGCGGAAGTTACTAACGCGATGAAAGATGACCTGAATAAGGCTACCAATAATAATTTCTTGAAAAACACAGGCAAAAAATTCAATACGTCCTGGTGGACTCAATTTGTGGTCCTTAACCACAGAGCAATGAGAAATTCAAGATCTGCTGTATTTACAAAATTAAATCTTGTCAAATCGGCTGTTATTGGTTTGATTATGGGTTTGGTATGGTTTCAATTACCCTACACAGAAAGTACTGTTTTGGACAGGGATGGATTTTTCTTTTTCACCATGACTTATTGGGTATTCGACTCAATGTTTGCAGCTCTTATGAGCTATCCCTCTGAGGCTCTTATTGTTAATAAAGAAAGATCAAGCGGATCATATCATCTTTCCGCATACTTCTTGGCTAAAATGTGCAGTGAAGTACCAACGAGAATGATTCTTCCTACGATTTACATGGTAATTGCCTATTTCCTCGCAGGTATCAATAACAACTTCTGGGTTTTCCTTGGTTCTCTTGCTTGTGCCCTACTTTCAGTCATGTCAGGCGAATCCATTGGACTTCTAGTAGGCGCAATGGTGCCCAATTTTGAAGAAGCCTTAGTAGTTTTAGTTGTAATGGCTGTCTTACTCATGGTAGTAGGAGGCTTTTTTGTCCAAAATGCTCCCGCATTTATGCTATGGTTCAAGTTCCTTTCTCCATTCAAGTATGCATTTGATGCGTCTCGTCAAATTGTTTTCAGCAAACCCGTTCCATGCGATGGAAGTGGAGTACTAATGCTTTGTGAGGGAGACGTTGAGTTTGTATCCCCAGCTGAGCTAAAAGAATCTTTGGGATCTCAGGGTAGCATTGGGTTCAATATTGGAATGCTAATTGTTATATTTGTAGTACCAAGATACTTGGCTTACTTGGCTATTAGAAGGAAAAAGGCAGGAGAACGTACATAAGTCAAAATAAATTTTACCTTTATATTTTCCAAAAAAAGCACACTGCTGAGTTTATCATTTCTCAAATTTTCTTTTCATACTTTTTAAGCCCATTATTGAATTAAATGATTTTGAATTAACATTTTGCAAGCAGGCTTAGCTTTCCATAGAATACATTGAGGGATTAATTAAAAGGGGAAGATTCATACCTTCCACAATGAAAGATTAGATGAGGAAAAAAAGAAAAAATTGAGTGTTTTTTTTACATGAAGTCTTAAAAGAGTTCACATGTTTAAACTTTCATGTTCTGATTACTTATCCTCGAAATATCCTGTCCAATAAGATTCCATCATAAAAAAAGAAAAAGTATTCTTGAATTCCGAATTCCATCCTTTTTAAGCTGATATCCTTTTCCATAGGACATCATGAAACAATCCTCACTCATTGATACTTGATGATGTTAACTCATCATTCATGGCGATTTTTGCTATATGCGGCAGTTTCATCACATCCAGCACGAACATCTGTTGCGTTAAGATTATCTCTACTACAATATTCTGGGAAATCCTTGCCAAAACAAACACATCATGGACCCTTCCATTCTTCTACTTTGAATAGTTATCAAGTTTCATGCAAAGATCCCTTTTCTAAAAGAACGTGCAGAACACTTCATCATCTAAGAAGAGATCACGGCTCTACAGAGCAAGACAATGAAAGTGAGCAAAATATGAGAGAGGAAGAGGTCAGAAAAAAGACCATGGACTGGATACAAAATGTAGTTATCGGTCTTCGATTGTGTCCCTTTGCAGAAAAACCTGTCAATATTTCTCCACCTGGAAAAAAAGCATTTCAAATTCTTGTAGTACAGGGTGATGATCCAAATATAATAGCTCGAACCATTCTTCAAGAGATGATACGACTAACTGTGTCACCAGAATCCACAAGTGTTGTTGTGACGCCTGATTTCCATAAAACCGATTTTCATTTATATCTCGACTATCTTGCTCTCTTAGAAGATATGTTTTTAAACGATGAGAATAGCGAAGAAAGTAAACTTATCAATCATCAAATTCAAATAGCCCCCTTTCATCCTAAGTTCCAATTTGAGAGCAGTTCAGACTCGTCAGATGTCACAAATTATACGAATAAGAGCCCTTACCCAATGTTTCATATACTAAGAGAGGAAGATGTGTCATATGCGTCAAAAAGTTTGGGTGGGGATTCAAGCATAGTATGGGGTAGAAATGAGGACTTACTACGTGAAATGGAAGATGTCTTGGGAAGGAATATTGTTGATAGATTTATAGAAGGAGAAAAGTTGGACGGAGTGACTAGCCTTGTGTCAGAATTTGATAAAAATAGAGATATGTAATGTTAAGTGCCAAGATAGTAAAGAAAGAGGGTTTTCTTCTTTTTGATAAGGAAATAGATTTGAGTCAAGTCATAATAGCCTTACGAAGTGGTAAGCCCTATCTTTTACGCCCAAGCGGCCTTCCAAGAACTTATTACGTCCCTTTTCATTCTCTTTCAAAAGTACATATTCACTTCAAATCAAATATTTGTTTATAAAGTTAAGCCCTCTAATCAGGATCGATTTGTAAGTTAGAGGGCTATTTTAGCAATTTTTGCCTGACTCTGTTCATTTAATTCTTGACATACATTCCTTATTTTAGTTTGTACTTTGTTACGATCAAGCATTACATAAACCAGGTTAAAAAAGATCTCGCGTGTAATTCTTTTTCTGTACAGAATTTCAATTCAAGGCATCAACATTGAAATAAAATGAGAAATAGTTGTATTTCCCTAATACTTGAAATTCGAATGAATCAAATCATCGTTCCTGCCTTAGAATGAGCCATAGCCTGAAAAAGCTTTTCCTTAAAAATTCCCTTATCATTCCCATACGCCTCTTCAGGCAAAACCAATGTTTTCTCACATGTATGGGATTCAGGTAAGGATGCTGCTCCCAGTTCTGAGTCAAATTCCACATCTATCTGAAAATCTTCAGAATCGCTGTTATCGTCTAGAGGTAAGAAATTGTAACCAGTACAAAAAAATAAAAAATCTTTTCGTTCTTCTGGAGTCATTTCCATGATAACTTCTTTCAAAACAGAGTCAAAAAAAAACTCATATAGTTCGACATCGTCATTGTAAATAAGTCGTTCAAGAAGTTCATCGGCCTCAATATTGGAGGTCGTAAAAAATGTTTCTGACACATAAGATAATGGTACCAAAAAAAGAGTGTCATATAGACAAACTCTCCCTATAATTCGGAAACAGAAGATCTGTATGAACTTATATTTTATTTCTTGGAAAGAACAAGTAGAACTTAACGACTTACCCTCAAGCGACAATCCTTCCTTAAGAGCATTTATGGCGATACTCTGATTTTTTATTTTGGTTTGTAAATAAATCGTAAAGAAATTGTTTAAATTGATGATTTTATTTTCGTCGTTGTCACCAATATCTGGAATGATACCTTGTTCCAAAAGCCACTTTAAAGATTTCCCTAGTATATCGTTTGCTGAATCCATCAGAAACTCTTTTCCTGAATTTTCATCACGGTCCATGAACTTCGTGCCAATTTCAGCAAATTGAATCAGCATTTGGCGTTTTGAGTACTTTAGTTTATCTTTGGGCTCAACATTTCTGAGAAGAACTGATCAAATTTTTTCTGGTGAATATTTTTGAATATCTCAATAACAATTTCATGAGTATAAAATATTTTTCTCACCATTTCGATAAAAATTTGGCATGACATGAGAAGCAACTGGAATCTGATGAATGACGCAAAAAAATAACATTATTCCAACAGCCTTATAATATTTTTTCACTCGATCAAGAATGGAATCATACCTGTAATTTCCATATTTGATGATGCGATAGATAGAATCTTGAATCTTATCATCGTCTGTTGGAACTAATCCATACTCACTGAGAGAAAATAAATTTATTTTATTGGTATGATTAATACAACACCTATTTTTACCTTGGTAATGAAGACTCAAAAGCTCCAGATTCTTCCATATCTTCGAAAAGAAATCTCTTGCCGGCCCACCTACATTGGACACATAAAGATTTTAGTAGATGAGGGAAGCATGTATTTTTCATTATCGGTAGTTCCTACCTTCGTCAAGTGCACTTTCTTCAACTTTTTCGAAAGAACCATCCTTATTCAAAGCTTGAAGAGAAGAACAAAAATTTTAGAAAAAATTTGTTGACCTTAAATAAGGGTGCGATTTGAATGAAATTGATGTCTCACCTCTAACTACCCAATATATCTTTGGCAATGCAAAAATTTCCATATTATTAAAATAAAAAAATGCATGTTGCTCATCTTCCATGTGCTTGAAGGTTTTGTTTATATCAAAATCATCAAACATATCTTCCACTTCATCCAGTACTAGCTTATTCTCTTCATCACATTCTGCCTCAGACAAATGTAATCCAAAATGGAGAGAAGAAATGAACTGTTTAACAAGCAAATCATGCCTTTTTAAACTATTTTCTTCACACTCCAAATCATCCTCAAAGAGCAACATTTTTTCTTTCCTTTGTTCAACTTTTGTAGAAGTGAAGTTAGTTCCCAATGTAGTATCAACAATCAAGATGCTGTCGCTATCCTGGACATCTTCTTTGGAAGTCTCTCCCTCTAAAGCTATCTTGATTTTGGCTAAAATATTATTATTTTCATCAAGCTGTTTCTTCAAGGAGTTCTTTTCTTCATCTATTTTTTTTGCAATTTCTTGACTTGCTCGTAATTCGGACCTTACCTCTTCCTTCTCAAAAGTAACTTGTCCAAGAAGTCTTTGAAAATTAGCAACGAGAGCAAAAAATCAGAATTTTATGCAAAAAAAGTAATTTAAACATAGAGTCTACACTTGCCTTTGTAGTTTTCTCTTCTCTTCTGTATCTGCTTTCTTGAACTTTTTGCTAGGTACTTCTAATTTTGTACTAAAATCCCTCTTCGGAACACTTTTATTTTGACTCATTGCAAAAGAAGTGATAAGAATCGAATCTATTTTTATGTCTTGTTGCGAGAAGATGAAGGCGAATTCAGTAAAAAATTGTGACCCAAAAAAAGATTTGTGGAAGTTCGCATTTAATTGGTGGGAAATTTTGATCAGTATGCTGTGTACGCAGTTGGATATGGATTGGAAAAAGGCAAGACACAAGAGATATGAAAATCAGTACCTATTGATGTAGGATTCAGTTTTTATCATATCATTGACACAAGTGTCTGAAGTCTCAGTTGCAATATCAATGATGGAAGAATCACGCTTGACATAACTTACAGTCATAGAGAGAACATTCAAGTTGCTATGCTGAGATATTTTTGAAATTGGGATAGTGATAAAAGAGCACAAGAATTTTATACATAAAAATGAGATAAATTTATCTTTTAAATGATCATTACAATTCATCATGGTATCGACTTCGAAATTACTAGTGAGCTTAGTTTATTTTTTCTTTTTTTTCTTTTTCTTCTTCTTTTTATTTTTGCCCCCTCCTGAACTATTGGGTGAAGTAGACACAGCAGCATTACTTTCCACCATTTCGTTTTCCATGGATGGGATTGGAGCAGATGCAGGAGGTGGCGACGATTTCATAGTTTTAGCACGTTCATCTCTATCCTTACGTAACTCAACAAGTCTGTTCGCCAATGCTTTTCCTTCATCCTTGGCGCTACTTCCTCCTGCAGAACCTATACCAAGGAGACTGTCTACAAAGGTCTCTGGATCGAACTGTTGATGAAACAAGAAAGAAACGATTTGAATTAGTCATGTCCGATGAATCATAAAAATGGAAAGACATCTATACTTACATCTCTCAAATCATTGATCCCTTCTCCGACTCCAACAAGTTTTACAGGGATTCCTAGTTCTCTGCTCACAGCAACAACACTACCTCCTCTCGCACTACCATCCAACTTTGTCAATATTAAACCAGTAAGACCAACCTCTTTATGCCATTGACGAGCCGAATCCAAGGCCATTCTACCCTGAGCAGCATCAATCACTAGGAGTGTTTCATGTGGTACAGATGTATTAGGGATGGATTTCCCAGTTTCTGGATCAGTTTCATCCGATAATTTATTTTGTATAACTTTCTTCATTTTCACCAATTCTTTTGTTAGTGCATCATTATTACTCAATCGACCAGATGTGTCTACAATCAATGTATTATACTCTTCTTTCATGGTCTTTTCCATAGCTCCATATAAAACTGCTGACGGAGATGTAGCCTTTGACCTATCTCCTGAGTCTCCCTCTACTAATGGAGAATAACAGGTTGTATTTGATCTAGTGGCCCACATTTCTAATTGATCAACAGCTCCAGCACGGAAGGTATCACAAGCTGCAAGAATGACTTTTTGAGAACCTTCTGTTGTAAGTCGGTGAGCTAATTTTCCAATAGTCGTAGTTTTTCCCATTCCATTAGCTCCCATAACAAAAAGAATTGTAGGATTCTTATCTTCTGAAAAGTTTACTGCTCTGTTAAGAACAGCGTCTTCTTCTTCAACTCCGGCTGCATTATATTTTGTGAGAGCTTCTAACAATTTTCCTCTAAGAATACTTCGTAAATCATTTTGGGTAAAAAATGTATTGGAATCATATCTCAGACTTCGTACTTCCTCCATAACATCATCTGTTGTTTGAATACCAATATCTGCCTGAATTAAAATATCTTCCAAATCATCCAAAAAATCAACACCTTTGTTATTGACTAAATTATCCAAGTCGTATAAAAGTTTGGTACGTGATTTGGCCAATCCGGTGGCGAAGGCATCGTTGGTCTGTTGTGTGTATGTAGCAGCATCGAGAAGACCTTCTCCAAGACGTCCTTCAGCAGCAGAACTTGCAAGGTTGGATAATTGTTCTACTCCCTCTTCTGCACGTTTTTTGAAAAAATCAAATACCATGTGCAGAGAAGTTGACGAAGTAGTGGTTGTGGATCTTATGACATTGTGGTGATCATGCAGATTGATTCCATCATTCTTTGGGAGAAAAGTGGGAAGATTCCGTAATTGTGGTGTAACAAAAGCATGCCCAGGGTTGGAATAAATTGCCATATTGAGCAAAAGCCATGCCGTTCGTAGGTTTGAAAGAACCATGCCCAAACACTTTCAATTTTTACACAGTATCACGTGTTTGGGTGGGACGGGATATGTTTTTATGAAGATGGTGTTCCCCAAAGCGTTTCTGTGTCAGGGAATAATTCACTCTTAGTTTAGAATGGAACACAATCAAGTTGGTACGTTGTTCTAGTTGACGTGCGTACTCGAATCACGTACAAAATATATCTACTGTCTACGTGCGCCTTATGGATGAATTTTACACACTTTGCAAATAAAAAAATAAAATTGACTTGATGATCACCACAATTATTGGTTTTATTCCATCTCTCCATATCCTGTTGATCAATTAATCGAATACACTGAAAGAGCAAATTCGAAACCTGCTGTCTTTGTAATATTATCTAAAACCTACCCAGGTGAAAACACCATTATTATAACATTTTCTAACGTTGTAAAACCAATGAAGTGTCTGTGTACACTGTGTACATTATATAGTGATGACGTAGTATGAACAAATAGGAACATTTTCGTGATGAAAGCCAATATATTCCATCAACAGGATTCCCAACAAAACCTTATTTTAAGAGGCCACGAAAAAAAAAAAACAGCCATAATGGAAAATGATCTTCTGCTTCCAAAAAAGGATAAAAACCCAGCTATTGACTGTGAAAAGGCAGTGAACACATCCCAAAATGAAACAAATACCTTAGATAATCCTACTGGTCCAAGTGCAGATCAAACATATCTAGAATTGCTTAGAACCAATCGACCATTTCGTTTGTATATTATTAGTTATTTGGCCACTGAGCTAGGAAGGTAAGCATAATTATAAGCTACCTCAATGGAACAATTTCCATAAAGAAAGAGGGAAATGAATTTTACCAAAATTAAAATCTTTGTTGTTTTCGATGAATTTCGCAGGTGGTTTACTTATATTGCATCGATAAGCATAATCGAAGCACTTCATCCAAGTTCTTACCTTCGAATCACAATTCTTATCATATTGCATCAAATTCCAAATTTGTTCATATCTGCGTTTGGAGGAATATTAGCTGATTCCAGAGATAGACGAAATTCCATGATTACTCTTGACTTTCTTGGATCTATTGTGGCTTTGTTATATCTTTTGGTATTGAAATTAGAATCTCTTCCTCTTTTATATATATTAACATTTTGCCAGGAGAGTATTGCAGCATTATATGAACCCGTACGAACGGCAATTGTACCAATGATTGTGACAGATAAAGAGAGCTTGAGGAAAGCGAATACTTTGACAGGAGTTTCATGGTCTTTAATGGCTGCTATTGGTGCTGCTGCTGGTGGGTTTGTCACAGCATGTTTAGGTCCACGCGGTTGTTACAGTAAGTCCTTAATTATCAATTGTTTCACTAAGATTCTTTCTTATAAAGCTCCGCTCATGGATATATCAAATCATGTTTATTAGTCTTGGATTGTTGCACTTATATTTTCAGCGCTCTTGTCATGTATCAAGTTGGAGGATCATGGGATGCAAGTGAAGCAAACGAAATCGATGAATCTAAATCTCATCTCAACAACTTCTTATCTATGTGGGCTGATGGAATAAATTACATCCGATCCAGTGCGTTTGGGCCCATTGTTTTTATAAAGACATCGGGGGCAATCATTTGGGGAGCCTTCGATGTCCTAAACGTAGCCTTCTCAGAGATACCAGGGGATACTCAGGAAAGCAGTGAACGGTTAGGAATAATTTTTTCCTATGTAGGAGTTGGATGTATAGTAGGTCCTTTATTTTGTGACAATTGTCTTGACTTGAAAAAACCAGAATCACTTCAGCTCTTATGCATAGCCTCGCTTGGAATTGTTACAATTTCTTGCTTTGGTTTGTCCTACTTTACTTCATTCTTCAGTATTTGTTTCTTCACGGCTATTCGTTCCTTTGGTTCTTCCATTTTGTGGATTTATTCATCTCTCATATTGCAGGTAAGAGCCAATTATTTTTCTTTTTCAATTTTGAGATCTATATTGATTTATTTACTCATGAATATAAATTTGTGTCATGTCAGAAATATTCAGAAGATAATATCCTCGGCCGAGTGACAGCTGTTGAATATGCATCAGCAATGCTTGCAGAAGCTGCTGCTGCATTTGTTGCGGGTGTAATGCAGGATACATTCCATGTATCAGCACAACAACTCTCCTTATATATATCTATCTTGGGCTGCCCTATTTGTTATTGGTGGTTTCGCTTTCATATTAATGGTAGAGGAATTGTTTCTTATGAAGATGAAAAATAAATGAGCCAAACTAAACACAATAGTGCTATCATGGGCACCTTCATATTCCAAAATTTAGAACGGATTGTTTTATTTGAATAACGCTTATAATACTTTGAAGCTTTCATAGAGATGGTTGATGCATATCATAATATAATTTTTGAATAATATATTTATAATGTAGATTGAACTTAAAAATTGATGAACAATACAATTTTAGCATTGAAATAATTTTTAGAAGTTGATTTAGTATTTGCGTTTGTTTTTTCTAGAGAGAGTTGCGTCTATTGAAAGCATTGTTATACTCTTCATCCAAGCATATAAATAATTTATAGTTACAGAATATAATGTGATTATATACTTCTGAGGAGGCAATACTCTTTGTCAAACCATTCATTTATAGAAAGTGTCTTGAAAACAACGAAGAGTCAAACAATCTTATTCTCTATAGGGTTTGGTATGTCCTATATCAATTTGCTCATTTTGCGAAAAACCTATGTTTTTTTTGTTTTTGTTGGAAATAAACTTCCGATGTGCACTTTAATAGCTGCTCGGCACGAAATTTTAGAATCCTCCAAGTTGACATTCTTACTACTTATGTATGTCAATATTACTTGGTGTAGGATTGAATAAGAAAGTACGAATAGTACATGTCACATTCTAGACCATATCGAGTAATTCATGTACAACTTCAATTTTTATAGTTTTGACATTGAATTAATGAGACTGGAGCAATTTCGTTATGATTGTCAATACGCCTATCTCAAACTACTGCTTCAGGGAGGAAAACAGTAACCATCTAAATAGTATTAGTATTTATAATATCTAATATTGAAACCTATCAAATGTTTGGAGCATGAGTAATAATTCCATCGCAAAGCCAAAATGCATACTTGTAATATCCGGAACAAGTTCTGGAGTGGGCAAAACGACAGTCACGGTTGGCCTTATGGCTGCTTTTGCTTCAAGAGGATATGTTGTTCAGCCTTTCAAGGCTGGGCCAGATTTTTTAGATGGAATGCATCACGAAGCCGCAATACAAGCTGGAGAACAAGAATGGTATAGTAGAACCAGGTGGAAGAATGATAATAAAGTGCATGAAAAAAAGAAGTCTAGGCCAAAACGGCGGTGTGTCAATTTAGATGGGTGGATGATGGGTAGCCCTGAAAATGTACTTGCATCCTTTCAAAAGCATTCTGACGGAGCTGATGTTTGTATCATTGAAGGGGCCATGGGTTTGCATGATTCAAGAGATGGCACGACTGACGCAGGAAGCGCTGCTCAAATTGCAAAGTTATTATGTGCACCAGTGGTTCTAGTAATTGATGGTTCAATGATGGCTAGGTCCGTTGCTGCTATGGCACTTGGATATGCAATTTTTGATGGAGAAATGAGGTTGGGAGGTGTAGTTGCAAATAAAGTTGGTGGGCCAGTACATATTCAATGGATTCGTGAAGCCATAGAATTGGAAGGAAAGAAAGGAAGATTAAAAGATATAGGTACAGATGAGCCTTCTTCCTTTCTTGGGGCGTTACCTAATGACTTATTGGCTGCTGTTCCAGAGCGACACCTAGGTCTCACCATGCCAATGGAGCAACAGCCAGAACAAAATCCAGAAAATCTAGAAATTAATGCAGATCCAAACCATGAACGATTTTTAAGATTAGCAGCGCTTGTGGAAGAAAATCTAGATCTTGATAAAGTATTCAAACTTGGGCAAACTTGTCAGTTACAGGCATTGTTGAGTGAAAAAAAATTATTGTACATCCCCCCTATGCTCTCTAAAGAACCAATGTCCACTTTCTGCCGTATCGGGATAGCTGAGGATGAGGCTTTCTGCTTTTATTACAGGGATAATCTGCATTTGCTACACCTTGCTGGTGCAGAACTTGTGCCTTTTAGTCCTCTAACCTCTAAAAATTTACCACCTTCATTAGATGCTATATACATTGGAGGTGGGTATCCAGAATTACATTCTCATAGGTTGCAAGAAAATAAACAGCTTCGTCGTGACATTCGCAGTTTCTGTCATGCCGGCGGAGCTATTTTTGCAGAATGTGGAGGGCTAATGTATCTATCAGATACTTTACTTGTTTCCAAAAAAAAAGTGTCCAAAATGTGTGGAGTATACCCCATTACAACAAGAATGACCCCTCATGCCAAAATGTACTACGCCAATATTGAATTTACTTGTAATAATCCTCTATTCCCTGTTGGGGGTAAATGTCGTGGACAGAAATTTCATTTTTCTGAAATAGTACAAGCCCAAGAAACAGATAATATTGATATAAAATGTCCTTTTCTTGTCACGCCAGAGCTTCCAGGTGCTATCTCAGAAGCTGCAGGAATAGTTGTGAAAAATTCATTTGCAAGTTACTTCCATCTTCATTTTGCATCATATATTGAACAATCTTCCAAAATCTCTTTCCATACGAATGGATTTCCACTTAAGACGCTTGCCGATCATTTTGTTCAAAATGCAGTAAAGACTTCCCCCTATCGACAAGCTTATGCCGTATCTTTTGTTTCTGCAGCAACTGAAATTGTGTTTGCACTTCAGGAAGAGTCTGCACTAGCGGGTGTAACTTCCATATGTGATTTTCCCATGCAGGCAAGACATGCACCCCGACGGGTCATTTGTCGACCATCGATAGACGCCGCATCATTGACTAGCGAAGAGGTGGCAGCAGCAATGGACGAGCTTAAGTCTATAAGAGAATCCCAGGATGAAAATGGTCCTCCACGATATTGGTATGTGGATAGTAAAGCACTTTGTGAGATGAAGCCAAAAGTTGCATTTGTTCAAAATACTTGTGAAATTTGCGATGCCTCTTCGGATGATGTCCTACATGCAATAAATGAGAATAACTTGAGAGACATAAATGTAATCAAAGTTGCCCCAACTACATTAAATGGTCTTTTTGATTCTATTAGGGATATTTCCGTGGTTTTGAATATAAGTGGTCGCGGAGAAGATTTGTGCAAGTCCCTCCAAGAAAGATTGAAACGTGTTAGAAATGAAGTTTCTAGATTAACTTCTCCTAGGCCAAAGTTACTCTCTCTCGAAGGCTTAGCACCGTTGTGCGCTGGTGGACATTGGTTACCAGACTTGAAATATGAAGCTGGATGCATAGATGCAACTGGTGACACTGGTGGCTGTGCAGCCAAAATATTGACATGGGATGATATCACTGCTGCTGATCCTGATATTCTCATGATTTCTCCGTGTTCTGCAACAACTACTAGAACACTCAATGAATTACATTTATTGGCATCAACTCCACAATTTTGGAAACTGAGATGTGTGCAGAAAGGGTTAGTTTATGTCGTGGATCACGAATATTTCGCTCGTCCCGGTCCTCGTATTGTAGAAGGAGTTGAGATGATGGCAACACTTTTTAGGAATATTTCTCCTCCATCACAATGTATACTAGATGAGTGGAAATCGAAGGCATTGAAGTATGAATGCAGTACAAATGGTAGCTGCAACAGCATTTCTCACTGTACAACCGAACTTGGTGCTCGATTCATTCCTTGTTTTAGATCCAATGAACGGTTTAATGGTGGGGAGATAAAAAATGAACAAAGTGAAAGCATAGAGAATACGAAAAAATTTCGTATTTGTAACGTTACGCGATGTACTATTCCTTCTTTTCAGTCTCCTGAAAATCGTTCAGCTCATTGTATGCTTCCAATCTACAGAACAAAAGATAAAAAGTTGTCATTTTTACTCATAGGTGGTGAAAATAACCACTCTAATCGTCTTAATGACACATGGGAACTTCATTCACCCTCTAAAGGTTGGGCATCAACACCTGAATTGAATGCCCAGGCATCAATTAAGCCGATAATAGGTACCCCTTCAACATGGGAATATCTCAGATGTGGTAAAGTAGCTGGAGAAGATGTTCCAACACGGCGATCCAATCATGCTGCTGTAGCATGTGGTGATCATGTCCTGGTCTTCGGTGGCTGGGGAGTGGATAATGTAACCCCTCTTTCTCATTGTGAACTTCTGCACACTGAGACATTATGTTGGACACACTGTTCAACACGTGGATCCTCTGAACCATTACCAAGAGGTAATCCTACTCTAGTTTATTCTGAGGGGGCTAACTGCGCTTATCTTTTTGGTGGTTGGAATGGTAAACAAGCTTTTAACGACTTGTGGTATCTTGACATGAATACTTGGCAATGGGGTCAGATTTCACAAAATCTTCTTGTTGATGATGGTGCTAGCAATAGATGTCCATGGCCTAGTCCCCGAACTGATCACACTGCTGCTTTTTGGCAATGCGATAATGGTTGTGAGCATATGCTTGTGTTTGGAGGAAATGTTGAAGGTAGTGGCCCTACATCAGAATTATGGGATCTTCAGTTGAGTCAAAAGCAGCATATTTCTAAAGGTGAAGAGTCTTACTCTTGGAAAGAATTAGAGGTTTCTGGACCAAAGCCTCCACCAAGAACTTCACATACAACCGGCATGGTAGGGACGGGAGAACTTGCCAGGATGGTTATTGTCGGAGGGACTTCCTCGTCACTGGGAACAGGTAGAGGATCAATGCTTTGCGATGCATGGATTTTGAATCTTGGTAAAGTTTATTGTGAAACTCCGACATGGTTAAAACTAGATTGGAGTGGTTATGGTCTTAATCGATGTAGACATTCCATGGTTGTTGTAGATTCTGCAATGGTCTTGCTTCATGGTGGCTATGATGGCGAGATTGCTGTTACTGACTGCCATTGTGTGTGGCAAGGAGAATTAAGCACAACAGAACGATGTAAAAAGTTGGACCAAAAACAGCGAATACAATTAATCAAGAAAGTCGACTCTCATCGTCTACAAGAAAGGTGGGAGGCAGAAATTCCTGCACGTGTGGAAGATTTACCGCCCGAAAAACTAGAAAAGGCAAAGCGTAGCACACTTCCTGGCGCGGTCTACAAAGCACTCCACCGATATGCAGTTGCTCACAACCGTGATACTTACATTGACCCCTCAAGTGGGTATTCTGTTTTCACTCAAATTTACTTGAAACGAAAACCTTGTTGTGGAAATGGATGTAGGCATTGTCCGCATGGTCATGTAAATGTCCCAGGAAAAAGAACATCGCATCAAGTTGAAATGGACTCAAAGCTTGACTGGTGAGGGCTTCATTCATTCTTCTACAAGAAAAATAAATAACGCATTTGCTTTCAGTTTCTACATTTTACTTTGATTGTCTTCACTGTGGGTTTCACTTTTTATTCATCTAAGCATTCGATTGCTTTATCTTGACCTCAAGCGCGTCATTCAATTTACTCACAACAAGAGCCTTTAAGATATTTCAATTTGCAATTCCATCAACAGTATCATCGAATAATTTTTCTTTAGTCCATAAAATGTGTTTCATTTAAGAATAAAAATAACAAATATGCAAACTAACATGAGATGGCTTTATGTCTTGAAATATTGTGTGTACTATGAATAATATTTTTTGACGCTATAACGTTTCTGTCTAGATGGTTGGCGCATATTAAGAAATCATCATTGAAACAAAGCATTATGATTACTAGCATGAGGATTTTATTGGGTGTTTAATTAAGAATACAATCTTCAATTTAATTCAGCAAATACATTGGATAAAATTGAGTTTGAAAAGAGGAACCCATCAGGACTTGTAAGCTTAGCAACATTGCTATCTTTGTCCAAGGTGGCCAGTTTCAAGTCTAAACCAAGATCTAGTCCACGAAGAATAGCTTCTAATTTTTCTTTCCCGTACGACTCTTCGACCCAGCTTAAATCGAGCCCATCAGACGTCCTTAACCTTGTCATGACAATTTCGGCTAATGTTTCATCTTCATCATCCTCTCTATTTGCTTCAACAGAATCCTCATTATATTCTCTTTCATGATATTTGGGGAGAAGGTTACCAAGGCTTATTTGATTCTGTACCCAATCAATATAATCTGCAAATTTACGTGGTCGAGCATATCTGACACCGTTGAAACAACTTGTTGCACCTAAACCTACAGCTAAAGAAAAAGGAAGCAAGCAATATCGCTCAGAAGATTCAGGCGAAAAATAGGCACCATCAACGACTCTACAAGAAATAAACTAAACTTACCATACCATTCTGATCCAATATCCCAGTAATTTGAATTATGTTTGGAACGTTTTCCTTTCTTAGCATACGAGCTAATTTCATAGTGCTCATATCCCTTAGACTTAAGATAACCATCTGCATATCGATACATAAAGGCACAATCGCTAGCTCTGGGAAGGGGCTGTATAAAACCACCTTTATTGAGAGAGTTTATGCTCTTTTCGATGGAAGCGGGAGCCTTTACATCGTAGGTAGAATCCATAGTACCACAATCATCATCTTCATCCTCATCGTCTACATTGTCATACCATTTACCAAACTTCGTACCCTCTTCTACTTGTAAATCATAAATGCTCATATGTTCAGGATTGATAACGTCAACAGCAAACTCTAATGTTTCAACCCATTGAGCTAAGCTTACGCCAGGTAAGCCGGATATTAAATCAATAGAGAGATCTACATCGTATCCATATTCCTGTTCTTCTTCTCGTATCATTTGTATCGTATCCAAAATATCTTTTTTGCGATGAACGCGACCTATCCTTTTAAGTGTTGGATCATGAAAGGATTGGACCCCAAGTGAGATCCGGTTGAAACCCATTTGAAATAAGGAGTGAAGTTTCGATTTCGTGAAAGTACCAGGGTCCATTTCGATAGTTATTTCAGGTTTCACATTATTCGATTCTTTGTTATGCTGATTTATACCATTTATTCCATATGTTTCATTCAGTGCTTCCATTATGGCTCGGAGGGTCGATTCTGGAGCTAGGGATGGAGTACCACCTCCGAAGTAGACAGTATTAAGGTTTGGCGTTTCAGTTTGATTTTTCATGGAGTGAACGATGCCAGTTGAAAGCGCAATTTCATCAATAATCGTATTGCAATATTTTTCATCCAAGCTTTTAAACTTGGAACTAGAATGTTCTGTGTCAATGTTCCCAATCGGCATGATTGCAAAGTCACAGTAATGGCACCGTTTACGACAGTATGGAATATGAATATATACTGATGAAGATGCCATATTTCTGGCTAATTTCTCATCTGTAGAGAGCCTCTTATGAAAGAGTGAAGTTTTCATTCTAGGATTTGGCGAAATGTGTATCGATGAAATTGGATCATTTTGCGATAGACTATAGAAAGGTGCAATAAAGCCCAATTTTGGTGCGACCTTCATTTCTCTTTTTCGGGTCTTATTTGTTTTTGAGAGATCACCAATACACTTTCTAAGGCAAAGTTAGAAACTTCGGAGTGGTCTCTGTCTTTTTAAGGATCATAATAAATGGTCCTGTTGACGGCTGACATAGATTTGGAGAAAAAACACACAAAAATGAGATGCATCATTCGTTTGCAATCAAACTCTTCTTATGTATTAAGTCGTACATACTAATTCTTCGTATGTGACAAATAAAGTCTATCAATTTTTCTTTTCTTAAGAAATGATTGCATTAAAATGGATTTTTTATTTTTTAGAATAAATGGAAATTAAATTGATTCATCTTGTTCATTTTTTTCTTCGTGGACTGCAATGGTCTTCCATTTATTTTGAGAACAAGCAATCTGTAATTCGCTCGAGCCTAAATAAAAAATTAAGTATTTTCAATTACATAGATGATCATCCACTTTATTAGACTCATCATTTCTAGAATTTCCTAAGATTGTCAAGAAATTATTTTTAAATGTGGATATGCCAACACACGTATTTTGAGAATAATTGACAACTTGATGTGTATCTTTTGGTCGTTTGTTTTTACGGTAAGACAGTAGATTGAAATACACGTCTTTGCAGTTTTTTTGCGCTGCAAGTTGAATTCTTGGGATATAATGTCCAACTTAAAGTTGTACACCTCTCTCCAATATGTAATCTACACATGAGTGTGACGTATGGTAGGTCCAAAGTGAAAATTGCAGGAACGAATATTGTAGGTACTAGAGACGTAGGTTGGTGAAGGTATATTTCTTTTCGATTCAAGATTCACACAGTTCTAATTTAGAAGAAATAATCAAGATGAAAGGTTCCGCTATTGTTTTCGCCGCTTGTGTTGCATCTGCTTCTGCTTTTGCCCCAACTTCTCAACCAAAATTCGATACTTCCCTCAATGAGTCTCTTTTCGCAAAGATTGCTAACATGGACCTTTGGGCCCCTGTGAAAGAATCGAATGATTACGGAGCCCGTAACAAGAAGAATGTAAGTTATTCCTTATCTTTATGTTGTTAACTAATTATAAAGTGAGCATCTTTCATCTGACTTGACTTTGTATTTATTATCAACAGCTTTCTGTTGGAAAACTTGGATCCAACTCTTATATTCCAGCCGGTATGACTGCTGCCGAATACGCTAAAGTTCGTGGAAATGACCAACAGAAGAAGGATGCTAACTACGCCAAAAACGTAAAGAAAGCTGGAATCTTCACTGATTACACTGCCTTCTACACCAAGCGTGGAACAGACACCAGCGAAGCTTGGTCTAAGTCTGTTACCAAGGGACATGATATGGCCAAGACCAAGTATGACTGGTCCGGAAAAAATAACGATGCCCCTATGTACACTGGAATCAAAGGAAAGAAATAAACACGTTCGCCCCATCCAACCCACACCAGTGGTCGCGACGCATTGCCGATAAGATTCGAACAATCGGAAATTGCCGGTAAACATTCGTCGGAGGCACAATTGTTGTACCTTCAACTCATCATAGAACTGAACACATTATCTCCAATTTTCTTACCAAGAGTTGCAATTTTTAAAGGATCTCATAATAGGTTCAAACAACTCAAATAGTAATCGAAAACTAGTAGGATTGATAATCAAACATTTGAAAGTCTTTTTTGTAGCTTGTAGTGACTGTTTCTATTTGCGTTTGTTGCCATTTGAATCCTTTGATTTTGATGCACATGTAAACCGTTGCAATGCCATCTGCTTTTCTTTTATTCATAGAATTTTTGGATGGTACGGCCTCCGCCATATGTTTGATGTAGAAACTCATTTAACGTAAACTCAATAGGTATCATCTTAGTAGATTCTTGAATGAGAAAGAATTTTTATCGATTGGAAAATGTTATCATGTTGGTTTTTTTACTTGTTTATAGATGTTCATCAAACCATTGCTTAATATTCACCCAATGATCAGCCTCTGATACAGGAATATCAATCGCATGCACATCTTTTTCGTATACAAGAAGCTTTGTTGCAACCCCATTTGACCTTAAAGTGTGATAATATTCCAAGCCCTGGCTAGGTGGGACCCTTCTATCCATCATGCCTAATGCAACCAAAGTGGGAGCCTTAACATTCAGTACTGACGCAATGGGACTCGCATCCCACATGTCTCCTAATTCTTGTCTGTTGGGCCCTCGGAATTTACTGAAATCGTAATAGTTACTTCCAAATGTCTCCACATAAGCCCAATCTGGAATATCTGTTGCAGTTACCATAGTAGCAATATTCGTCACAGGATTTCTCATGGCAGCAACTTTGAACAATTCAGGATATTTTCCAATCAAGTGTCCTGTGAGAAATCCACCATGGCTACCTCCACAGATACCAACTTTTCCAGGATCTACTTTGTTTAAAGCTATGACATCTTTAGTAGCTTTCACGACATCCTTGACATCCAATGTTCCAGCTTCGCCAGCTAAGGCTTCCAAAGAATCTTGACCAAAACCAGTTGACCCGTGATAGTTGACTAGAAGTATTGCATAGCCTCCATGACCGCACAAATATGCATAACTCGGCATATAAGAAGTGATAGAACAAGAATGAGGGCCCCCATGAGGAACAACTATTAGAGGTGGAGGTTTATTAGTATTCTTCTCAGACGTTGGCATCATTAGAATAGATTGGATAGGAGGGAGTTGCTTATTATCTTCATTTTCTGTCACAATCATTTCCCAGCTAATGTTCGTAGCTATTTCACCTAGAGTTTCCTCTGGTGTAGGAAGAGCAGAGACACCACTTACTGACATTGGGTGCATGTCACAAATTGACTTACATGAAATTACATCTGCTGAGACTGAGTCAAAAATATCAGAAGACAAGAGGCCCACAACACGAGGCGTGTTCGGTGAAGACTGTGCTACAATCACACCGTCTTCGGATACACAAACAACTTGCTGACTAGAAAAAGAGATTTCAGTCTCATTTTCTGAATCTAAATTGAATGAAATACATCTTATATCACCATTCGACGTTGAGACCTTTACTACACGTGTCACTGATCCCCACATTGTTGTGAGAAAAACAGAAGATCCATCAGGCGAGAAACATTCTTGTGGCAAATCACCAGTAAATATTCCTGGAAAAGACATCCCTAATAGAGTTGATTTTGCTTTTGATTCTCGTGCTTCCTTTGAGTACTCAGGGAGCCGTATTTCGTCCACGAGGGCTTTTTCGGAGGAAAGCACGGCGGCGTTATTATCGCAATCCCAATCGATCGTGTGAAGAGCCATACATCCTCCATGAGTATCAAATCCTTTTGAACTGCACAAAAATGCTAGCTTTGAAGTCGAAACAGAGGGATTGAGTGATGAGTTTGGAAACCTAGCTGATCTGGCTAGTGCATGTTTGGGAGTAAGGCATTGAGATGGACCATCTTTTGATTCTTTGTTGATATCGGCATTATGAAGCTTTTCGATCAAATTCTGAATGGAGGATGTATGCAAAGCACTTGATCTCTGATAACAATAGATTGAACCCAATTTACGGGGCATTAATCCTCCACCACCTGCGTCCCAGGCTGTTATATAAATTAAATAAGTATCATGAGAAAAATTGAAATGAATTAGGAATATATGACTTTCCGTGACCTTGAACTCACCTGTATATACGATACTATTACCGCACGGTGTAAATATTGGTTGGCCGAGTGTGAAAGTATCAGGATTACCATGCTTACTTTCCCCACTAGATGGAACATTTTCTACAGCAACAACATTTCCTGAAGTGATGGACACACAAAATAAACCTAAGTTGGCTGTTCCTACATATTTCTCACCCCAATCTTCTTTCTTTCCAGCACCAAGAGTAAATTGCCCTACTATTGTGTTCGTGGTCTCAGAGTCTTTCTCTTTCTCTACAACATCAAAGAAAGATTTCGCATCTTCGGATTTCTTCTCAGCAACGTACACAATAACATCTTCATTGCGGGGTCTCCAGGACATCCCTCCAAACCAAGATGTATCAGTACAAACGTCACCATGTAGAATGTTAGTGGGCAAGACAATTCTTCTTTGTAAAGTGGACCCTCCGTTGGACCAGATCTCCATAACTTGCTTTGTTTTGCCAGTTTTACTATCATTTTCTTTCATGAATACAGCAACCTTATTACCAGATGGAGATGGAATACGTGCCTTAATAGAGGAAGATTCCTCCATCGGTGGAATGTTGATACGGATTACATTTCCATCCCTATCTTTGCTGGTGCACACTTGATAAAGAAACGATCTTCGTTTGTTGTTATCGATGTCCCTCACAGAACGTGATGCTGTTAACAATCCATTCCTAACATATCCACTTTTTATATCGACAGAAGAAGAGAAGTACCTATTGTACGCGGCTGCATCTTGTTCGTTGCTGCTTGACATGCTCAATTTAGATGTTGCCTGTGCAAAAGAGGTTTTTGTGGTGAAGTCCTGTACAAATGCACGTGCTTCAATTACGTTGATAGATAGTAATGTTACTGTAAAGGCTATAAATATAGATATTTTTGGGTCAAGCCTCAAGATCGATTGAGTGAGTTGTTTGAATAATGAACGAGGGTTTCCAACATGATGATATTGCATTTGTTGTTTGCCTCCACTCGAAAAATTTTATTGGAGGTGATTTTTTTTCAATTCGCACAAACTAAATTCCATACGTCATTTTATGAACATATACGTCAAAAAGAACGTCTTACTCAGCAAGTCACAAATTGAACAAAAATAACTCGTGCTCACACTCCATACTCATGCCATCACTTACATCACACATTCCTTCCGAGATGAAAAAGCCTGTTTCTTTTATCCTTTTCTTGTGATAAGGTTTATTATCTTGATGCTTGATTTTTTTAGCCTTTAAATAAAAATGAAAGCGAACAAAAATTCATTTTTCTTCAATAAGTCACAAAGTTGATTTGCAATTCTCTTCGAAAGAGAAGTGAAAAAATCTAAGATCGTTAGAAAAGCTGTATTTAATGCATATTTTTTTAGCATCAGATGTTCAACCAGTGAATATTATAATAATAAATATCTACCGTTTGTGAAAGCACTTGTTTTCATGTTGAAAAATAAAATTTCGTACTCTGGGTGTTCACTATGGAGGAGTATCTGCTGTTTAAAATGAAAAGCATGTTATTATTTAATTTCATAAATACTTCATTCCCCTTCTGTGAAAAGAAAACCTTTATTCAATTTTTCAGCTTCATTTTGTTCTTTTCTTTGTTGTTTCATTACCTCCCTTTTGTCACGTAATTCAACCGCCATTTGAGCCCTCTCCTTGTCATCCGATTGGTTTTTTGCTACAATTTTCACAACTGGCAACAATACCTTCAAAATCGCATCTACACGTGCACCCCTCTTCACAGATCCTAACCCTGTAATTACAAAATATGAGAAATCATTTACATCTTCTTCTGATACTTTTATCACACTCGATGCAGAACTAATAATCTTCATTGCCTCCACTTCCTCTTCATCTGCATTATTTTCCATCTCATCGTCATCATCTTCATCCAACTTCAATAATTCTTTCCAGTTCACCTTGGTTCCTCCTTCAATCATTATTTCTGTGTCTGATGAAGAAGAGAAACGTGCAGGAACGACAAGATCAAGACCCTTAGGTCCTTGTTTGCGAGGAAGTGATGAGCATATTCTAGCCCAATGGCGTACTCGTATACCGGGTGACCGAAGAACAAAATCCTTGGATCCAGTTTCTTTTGATGTGATTGAACCAGCAAGATCAATACCAAGTTGCCTGGTACATACATGTAGATGCAATGTCTTTAACTTTGCCTGAAATTAAGATTGGAAAATAGATATTAATACAAGTTGGATATTGGAATCAATTAGTAATGCAAGAAATAAATACATTTACCTGAAGTTTTTGAGGGAGAGCACCATAGGATTCTTTCCACTTTTGAGTCAGTTCTACAAGTTTGTCAGTGCTTTCAGACAAACGAGCAGCACCCTCTTGCTTTAACCTCTCTTCATCGTCCTTGATGAATTCCTTGGGTATAGAAAATGTACTTGTGCCTTTCTTTCCTTCTAAACTACCCTCACCATAAGGTAAAATTACGTTCGTTCTTGGAACAGTGGGCAAATCGAGGCGCCGAAGTTGCCTGATAGATTTCTTCAACATTCGCATGTAGAGATCAAAACCTACTTTTGCGGCCTATTTGGTTATTATTGAGAGAAAATCATATTTAGCCATGCATTGTGGTAACACCAAGAAAAGCATAAAACACGCAATTGCACAATGACATACCATTCCACTTTGTTCGGTGCCTAGCAAACTACCAGCACCACGGATCTCAAGATCTCTGTTAGCAACATCGAAACCACTTCCAAGTTCATGTAAGTCAGCCATGGCTTGTAGCCTTGCTGCTCCTTGCTCTGATAGAATTTCTTCTTTGTACAAAAGATATGCATCTTTGAAATATAGACAAGGTGAGCTTACAAAGGGGGAAATAACGTGTTACAAAAAGACCAACATAATAAAATGCTCTTTGGGTGGTAAAATACTCACAAGCTTGGATATTCGACCGACCAACACGCCCCCTGAGCTGGTAAAGGGTTGACATACCAAAAGCCTGTGCATCTTGAACAATGATAGTGTTCACAGTTGGAATATCTACTCCATTTTCAATCACGGTAGTTGCAAGTAAAACAGATCCCTCACCCTCAGCAAACCTAGCAACGTTTTCTTCTGCGCCCTGTTTTGGCATTCTACCGTGAGCCATAATGACTTCGATATCAGGAAATAAGTTGTTGATCACTTTTGAAGCATCTTCAAGCATGGCAATTCTGGGTACAACGTAAAAAACCTGCCCATTTCGGTCCAATTCAGTTTGAATGGCGTATCTAATTGCTTCTTCATTAAATTCTTCCACATTAGTAAGTGTGGGTTTTCTCATGGGAGGTGGAGAACGAATTGTACTTGTATCTCGGATACCACTCAAACTCATTTGCAAAGTACGTGGAATTGGAGTCGCAGAGAGAGTGAGAACATCAATCCCATTGCAGATTAATTTAAGGCGTTCCTTTTGTTTCACACCAAAACGTTGTTCTTCGTCAACAACGAGAAGTCCTAGATCTTTGAATTCCAAATTATTTGAAAGTAAGGCATGAGTTCCAACAATAAGTTCGATTTCTCCTGATTTGATCTTCTCCCTGATTTCCTTTCCAGCTTTAGTTGTTCTGTTCATTCCACCCCTAAGTAGCCCAACTTTAATCCCAAATTCTTTTTCCATTCTGCTGCAGGCATTCTTGAAATGCTGAGCAGCCAGTACTCCAGTTGGGGCTAGAAATGCGGCCTGTCTTCCATTCACCACACATCTATGAATTGCCCTAAAAGCAACTTCAGTCTTTCCAAAACCCACATCTCCACAAACGAGCCTATCCATGGGTCTTTTTCTCCAAACCATATCATTCTCAACAGCATCAAAACATGTGGTTTGATCAGGTGTTGGTTCATAAGGAAAAGTCTTTGCGAAATCTTCTACCTTACTTTCCATCAAAGGTGAAAAAGGGGTTCTTTGCAATGTTTCGCGTGTAGCATATAGAGCCAAAACATCTTCTGCCAACTGTGAAGTACTTTGCATCACCCTAGCTTTCGCTTTCTTCCATGCTTCTCCTTTAACTCTACTAAGTTTTGGTTTGATTACTGCATCGCCAGCACGATATCTAGATAATCTGTAAGCTCTTTCGATGGGCACATGAACAATAGCATCTGCGTATTGGATTTCTAAAACGGAAATTTGTGGATTTGAGATAGGATCCGTATCATCTTCTGTCCCAAATGCAGATACAAGGTTGGAAATTTTCATCTGTTGGTCACCAGCTGATAAATCAGGGGTGAAAGTGTCTCGAAGTTTTTGAATGAGTTCCTGGCGACGTGTACTTTGAGCTTCTTCGTCTTCTTCCGTGAGTTTTCCTTTTGGTTTTAAAGTGGTCCTCTCGAAACGGCCTATTCCATATTTTCTTTCATAGGATAAATATGAAATATCAGTTGAAACCTGCTGAATGGCATTAAAAATCAACAAAATACGTTCACGAGATAAACTTACCTATGAACAACATAATCACCAGGGAATACCTCTAAACTCCATCCTCCGGCACTTCCAACTAGAATACCCTTCTTTTTTGCTTGCCTTTTTTTACTTTCAACCAATTTGCCATTTACTACAGTTGGTTCTTCATCTTGTTCTAATTCCCTATCAAGTTCCCTGTCAATTTCATCAAACCAGCCGTTTTTCTTTTGCGTAGGAAGATTCAGTTGTATAGGGTTAGATTCAAAATCATCCTCAGGTTCTAATTCTGTGATGGTTACTCCAACTTTTTCAGCAAGTTTTGCAGTAGTGAGGTTTTCTTTGTCAAATAAAGAAAGAAGATAAACAGAACAAACAGAAAAATAAAAGATATGTGAGGTAGGCTACAAAATCTAGTGCAATGATTCAATGTAGAGATCGATATGTGTACCTTTTCTATCTTTTTCACTAGCTTCTTTCATTGCAGTACGACGATCTGCAGCTTTTTTCCTACGCTCTCCTATCCATTCTTCTTCGTCTTCTTTTAATATTTGTTCAATAATTTCCTTTCGAGTCCTTTTACCTTTTTCCTTCTCTTTTTTATCACGTTTTTCTCTATCAATTTCTGGCGTAGTCCATGCACCTTCATATTCATCTTCATCGTCGGTGTAAGATTCGGATGATAACATTGAAACATTAGGGCGAGCATTCAGTTGAGTTTGAAATAGATTATATGGAGAACAGCTATTAGGTACTTTTGTTGCAGCCGTAGAAGATGGTGCATAGCACGTGTTCAAGGTCGTGGAGAATGCTTGAGTGGATATTGGTGTTGCAGTGAGAGCCAATAAAAGTGGAAAGACTTGCAAGGAACTTGTTTGAAATGTCCGTGTAGAATTCTTTTGTTTCTTCATCATTTGGCTCACTTGAGAAGTTGACATGTTGAAACAATCTCCACTAGTGTAAGAGTAGGTATCAGGATTTAAGTTTCTCCTTAATTTACACGATGACACTTTTTCGGTACAAGTTTGGAGGGAGATGATGAAAGTATAATTTGAATGAATGTATCAAATCAAACGAAGTATTTGATCCAATGATATTTTTGCAGTATTCTTACGGTTGATTGTGAGTGGCCAAGCTTCTTTTATCATTCATGATGTTTTTTTCCAAAGAAGAAATCACTGTCATCATATAAGTAATTTGTAGTACATACAGAATTGAGGGCTCACTTAATTAACATTTTGTTGATTGGGTGGCTTTGCACAATTTGTTCTATGTAGAATTCCGGCCCCGGAATTGAAATGAAATTATTAAACAGATACCTATGTTTCTACTTCGAAGTACGCTCCAACTGAAGCCTTCATGAATAATTCACGGTAGGTAATAATGATCAGCAGTATGAAACATACATACTGTACTAATTAGTTCAGGTTAAGTCTTACTTATGTAATGGTTTTCATGCACAGGTTGTTGTGTATGATATCAAGAAGGAAGTATGGCAAAAGTTTGTCTACTGCAAATGTATACGAACAGACATGTTAGAAAAAACTTATTGTCAAAAATTAAAAATAGGAAATCTGGGCGGTTAGAATTATGAGGCCATCATCAATTTCATTTTAAGAAGTACATAGATGCCGTACAAATATCCTTAGATTGTGAATTGTGCAGACTACTGCTGTTTGACAGTTTTGACTTTGGGGCAGTAAATGAGATAATGTCTGAGGGTAAGCCATTTGAATCAAACTGCCTCGCTATCGCTTCATGTGCTCTTGATGCAGCAAACCCTACTAAGCGCAAAATATTGTTAAATGACGTGATAAGTTCAGTGCAGAATGAAGCTTCATCTCGAAAACTACTCACATCCAAATTTGGTGCCCATGTTGGTAAGATTTATAATTTTTAGTTTATGTTGCAGAAAACTTTTTCGATTGGACATCTAATCTAAAAAAACGTTTCTCAACTGTTTCGTACATGATAAGTTGAAGTATGCAGCTCGTCATCTTCTTATCAACGGGTTTTCAAAATAATATTGAAAGCTTATACTTCGCATTTTGAGGCTATACTAAGTGGTTCCGATGACGAAAAATCTCAGGCAGATGAAACGAATTCATTAGCAAAATTAATATGCAAAACTTTAAAAAATTGGTACACTTTGGAAGCTAACCAAAAAACGAATACCAAGAAAAAAAAAAGGTTTCCTTCTCTTGCAGATGTGGCAAATGAATTAGTTGTACCTTTATGTAAAGAAACCAGGGATACCAAATTGAATTGTGTCATGCTAGAATCGTTCTTCTCTATTCTGAAACAAGTCGATACCATAAAAAATAAAGGGGAATTTGCGACAGCTATTTCTCTCCTCCAGTGCTTAATTGCAACTTTGAAAACCAAATCTAATATCGTTGATGTTGAAGGATATAGAAAAACTATGATTGAATATTTTGTAAAAAGAGCACTTTCAGTAGGCAAATTTGCATCATCAATAGAGATTGATTTAGCTTCATACTTCATCAAAACTTTAACCCAAGAGGAATTTGATCAACACATCGCTTCCACCATTGCCCTCAAACTGCGGGGAAACCCAGAGTCTATAATCGAAACAGCAACTGCTATTACCGCTGCTTTGATTCAATCTACAAGTATCAGTGGGCTTTCTTTGTTAAAGCATTTAGAAGGAGATTCAAAATTGTTGTCATCAACAATCCGTCAAATCCGATCTCCGAAACATCCTGTTCGCGAACATGCATCATCGCTCGTTTTCAATCTAGCCATGTCATCTCCAAATCTGGAAACAGTTCCACCTGTTCTAAAGGCCGTTTCTGAAGCCCTTTTGGGCACAAAGTCAGGTATGTCCTTATCTTCTCCTGAACAACGTGAAGCAGCATATATATCTATTATCAACGTAACGGAAAAGATGCACAAATTAATTCCATCTACAAAGGAGAATGAATTAGATCTTAAAGCAATAAAAGATAGTCTTAGCCTGACACTTGAAGCTATTTCAGCTGCTCAAGGAAAAGAACAGATTACTAATATGTCTACGAATAGTGCAGGAATGAAGGCCTTATTTTCTTTGTTAATGCTGTCATATTCTATGAACTGCAAAACATCAAAAGGATGTACTTCAACATCAAAATACCTATCGAAGCCCGCTCTGGATGCAGTGGGAAAGTCATCTCTGAATGCTTCTACTGTAACTCAATTCAGACATCGAATTGGTTCCATGCTTTCTATGATTGAAGAAAGTTTCATGGAATCTCTCATCGGTGAAATGTTTAAATCAGATAACAAACTCCAAAAAGGTTTAGAATCCATCATTGATAATTCTATGAAAAAATTTCGGGCTTCTTCTCGTGTCGTTCAGATAGATGGTCTAATGGCAATTTACCTTTTACTAGTACAATGTACTTTAAAGGATTCTATGGTTATGCCGTCTTCAATCTTAAAGATCTTGAGTGGAAATTCAACCTCCTCTTTTCTGTATGGAGAAGCCATGTTGGATGATTCAGGGCTCGATCCAATCGTGGTGAAGTTACTACCTCGATGCATAGCAATATTTTGTAAAATACTTTCAAGAGATGAAGAAAACAGATATGCTGAAAAATCGGTCATTTTTGACAAGATGTTTCTCTCAGCTGACTGTAATGATGTTAAACTAATAGATACAAAAACAAGTGGGGCTGCAGATGGAATTGCTGCTTGTATCGTTAATCCCGATCTCTCTTCATCTGGTGGAACACTTGACCCTTCAAAGCTATCAATTGACCTAAAATCGATCTTGACCTACACTCCCAAGCCAACTGAAACTGCCAACGCTATCGTGAATTCCATATTCAAAAAAGTAAATATCATTTCTCAACATATTGATGATGCAAGCAAGGGGCTTGGCGTTACGAGGGAATCAAGAGAAGTGTTTGAACCCACATGCGACATATCGTCGATTGAAAAATATAGAGGAAAGCTATTTAGTAGCAATCACAGAGGATGTGATTCCTGTAACATAAGACATGTAGGATATCAACTCTCTAGTCATATTAGTAATGATGTTCTTGGCAAACTCATGATGCTGATACACATTGGAAGCTCTACAAAAGATAATGGAAAGCAAAGAAATGGTTTAACAACAAAAATTCAGCAAATAATTTCGAATGTAGCGTTGACAAAAAGCATCAGTACAAAAGAGAATCCATTACTGGAACCTCTAGGGATTTTCTTCAGTGCATGTGCTATTACGGCCGACAAAGGAGATGGAAAAGATGTATGCGGTACTATACTTGGGACAACAATACATGAAGCAGCGCTTAGTCTAATAGTTAGTCTTGGCTCTCTTGCAGGAAATTTTGATCCAGAATTTGATGACCCAGATGATGATGAACTAGCTCCTTTCGCCTTTGCCCGATACTTGTGTATTGAATATATTGCTCCAAAATTTGCAAGCAAACTAATGCAGTGTACGATGGCAATTGAAGCTTTTACATCATACGATTTAGACTTATATCGTAGTAAGGATGGAGTTTTAGTTGCCGATGTAACTAACAACGGTGACAAGATTGAAAGGTCTAAGAATATCCAAAATGTAGATAAAAAACGTCCTGTGAAAAGTCGTAAACAAAAGGGAGACTTTGGAGCAGGATTTGAAGAAGAGGAATGGGAGCGTCAAGTAAAGAAGGAGATCGCAGCGAAGAAACAAGACCAGGGCAATTCTACCCAACAACAATTATCGAAAGAAGATAAAGAACTACTTCGAATCCAATCGAAAAAGCGCAAAGAAATGTCAGATTTGATTTCTATTCAATATTATCGATCTTTGAGTTCTATTCAAGCTCTAGCAAAATCAGATATAGAAATTGGAAACGCTTGTTTACCCATTTTCGCTAATTGCATTATCGCCTCTGTTTCCTCAAATGCGCCCGCTTTCAAAACAGTACAACATTTGAAAAAGAAAAGTTTCAAAGCATTGTGCGTGCTTTCAACTTGCATCTTTGAAATAGACGAAATGTTCGCGAATGAATTAGCACAATCTATTGAAATAAGCTACAGGAGTAGGGATAAAATCGTCACCCGCAACGATACCAACGATGAAGAAAAAGGAGACCTAGATGATTCAAAACATTTAGACACTTCAGCCCTACCCTCTCCTTGCCCCGCAGCAGCTGCTATCATATCAGAACTCGATGAATATAATGATTGTCTTTCTGAGTCTTCTTTTGCTTTTATTTTCCCCGTTTTAAGAGCAGCACTTGCTGGTCCAAGAACAATTCCCGGGTGTGAATCTGCTTTGAGAATCTTACATATGCACACTTCTTTATTTACAAGTGAAACTACGATGCTATCATCATCATTGTTACGAAGACAAATGGTTCTAACTGTACTAGAGTTGCTGTCTCACGATCGTTCGCAGACTTATTCTGATCCGACTCCAATTGAAACTCTCTGTTCATGTTACACCGTACCGGAAAGTGAAGAAATAAATGGATCCCTGTTCAGTCCTGGAGAACTTGCTCCCCTTCTTGGCGAAAAGGGATCTCTTGCAGGCAAGAATTGTAGGATTGGATCTATGGTTACATTGGGTTCTATAGCATCAAAGTATCCTTCAAGCATCAAAAACAATCCATTAATTGAAAATCGAATATGGATAAACTGTTTCGAAGCGGATAAAGAAATTCAGCACGTTGCTCGCGAAGCTTGGTATTATGCAAACGGTATTAGTGATCAAAATGAACAGCAGGATATTGAACTTCCTGTCCCCTCACAAATTTATTCAATACCACTCCTACCCCTTTTGGATCACGAGAGTGATACTATCGCAGATTCTGCTGCAAGTGCCTTTGCTCATGCAATGGGTAAACATCCAGTAACAGTAGAGAGAAATATTAAACGTCTCTGCGATACCTACATAGAAGCATTTCCAACTGTACTCGAAGAATCAAAACCAAACGTAACAGCACCACCTCCAAAAGTGCAGCCTAAAATCAAGAAAATAACTAAAAAACCAAAAAGCAAATTGGGGGCACCCTCCACTATCGGGAAAGCTAGATCTCGTAAAACGAAAAGCACTATCAATATCCCTAAGCCAAAACAAAGAGGACTAGATCAATCCACACTTAAGAGTCAATTTTTATCAGAGTCATCCAAGGCCAATCCTGGAAAAGATAATGAAAAGAAAGTTCGCACTCGCCTAGGAATTCTTCGAGTAATCATTGCAGTTACAGATTCTTCCGCAAAAGTGTCAATTGAACTTCCAATTTTGAAAATGCTTATTAGTTTTCTCATGGCATATGGTCTCGCAGATTCTGACGAATTCATTCGAAATAAAGCACGGAATGCTTCCCGAGACATTGTATCTAAATTTGGAGATCAAGAAGACTCATTAGAATTTCTCCTGCCACACTTAGAAGCCGTTCTAAACACGGGAAAAGCTGACGAAAGCTTTTTGGGGGATTTATCGAGTGAAAAAGTGTTGCGTGATACCATAGCTTCTGATCGTAGAAAAGAAGGAGCAGTACTTTGTTTAGGATCAGCCGCAATACATCTGAAAGGGGAGGATAATTTAGATAAGATTGACACTACTATTGATATGCTCATTGGAGCTTTAAGAACACCCAGTGAGGGTGTTCAATCAAGTGTCGCTCTTTGCCTTTCGAAGCTAATGAAGAAAGGGCGAACTCCGGATAGAATTGCAGATCTACTTTCAAGATTAATGTTGGACTGTCTAAATGGAGATTCACTTGCTGTTCGAAGAGGTTCAGCGTATGGTATTTCCGCAGTTATTAAAGGAAGTGGTATATCTAGTTTAAAGAAGTATGAAGTAATCAAACAACTTGATGAAGCCTGCAGTTCAAGTGCGTCGAGTTCCAAAGAAGGTGCTTTGTTCACAATAGAGTTGTTAAGCGCACGACTTGGGTTGCTTTTCGAACCGTATGTCATAGTTCTCCTTCCTGCCTTACTTAAAGCATTCAGCGATAGCAGTGATCATGTGAGGATGGCAGCAGCCGGTACAGTAGACTTAATCATGAGCAAACTTTCTGCGCACGGTGTAAAGTTAGTGATGCCTGCGGTTTTAACAGCATTTGGAGAACCAGCTTGGCGCACCAAGCAGGCTTCTATTCATATGCTTGGTAGTATGTCGAATTGTGCACCCAAGCAACTTGCAAATTGCCTCCCGAAGGTTGTTCCTAGGCTAACAGAGGCATTTTCTGACACTCATCCCAAGGTTAAATCTAGTGCTGAAGATGCTTTGAAGCAAATTTGTAAGGTCATTAAAAATCCTGAGATTTCGTCTATAAGTCCTGTTCTTCTTAAAGCTCTTATAGACCCAGCGAATGAGACAATTACTGCACTTGAAGCTCTCATTGAAACCGAGTTTTTGCACGCAATTGACTCTCCCAGTTTGGCGTTACTAATTCCTGTCTTACATCGTGGTCTACGTGATCGTTCTGCAAAGACAAAAAGATATGGCGCATTGATCTCTGGAAATATTTGTACAATGATTAATGATCCACGGGATTTTATTCCTTACCTCCCAACTCTTCTTCCAGACCTTAAGTCTGTTTTGCTAGATCCAATTCCAGATGTTCGTAGCACAGCTTCAAAGGCTCTTGGATCGTTGACACGTGGTCTTGGTGAAGATTCGCTACCGGACTTACGATCATGGTTGATTGAGACATTGAAGAGCGATGTTGGTACTTCTGTCGAGAGAAGTGGAGCGGCACAGGGCTTAACTGAGGTTCTCGTAGCTGGGGGTGCCGGGCTCGTTGAAGATGTCATGCGAGAAGAAATTTTACCGCTACGTAGTCACCCTCAAGCCAGCACACGAGAGGGTGTGCTATGGGTACTTACATTTATGCCATCATCGCTTGGCCACGCCTTTACTCCACTCATTGATGTGAGCTTGCCTGCTCTTCTTGCTGGGTTGTCAGATGATAACGAACAAATAAGGGAGGTAGCCTTGCGTGCTGGTAGAGTTCTTATTCGTAGTCATGGAAAAGCACATGTGTACAAGATACTTCCTAGTCTAGAAGATGGATTACTTGATGATGACTGGAGAATTCGCGTATCCTCGCTCACTCTTCTTGGAGATCTTCTCAGTTTGATTGGTGGTACGAAGATTGTTAAGGGCGACTCTGAAACACAGGTAAGATTTTTCTCGTCAAAGTGTATTTGCTTTGTTTTCATGGCAAGTTACATATTTTTGTTGATGAAACTATTCTCCGCAGGATGATATACGCCAAGCCGAACGCGCCCAGGCACAAATTGCTTTATCTCTTGGTAGCGATACAAGGAAGAGAATTCTTAGTGGAGTTTACTTTGCTAGAAGTGATATAGCCTCAGTTGTCAGACAAAGTGCTGTACAAGTGTGGAAGACTGTTGTGAGTGTGACAGCAAGAACATTACGTGAAATTTTAGATGTACTAGTTGGAAAAATAGTAAAGGCACTTGCTAGTGGGCATCCTGAGCAAACTCAAGTTGCTGGTCGTTGCCTCGGCGATATTGTCAGAAAACTCGGTGATACAGTTCTTCCAGAAATCATTCCAGTTCTTCGGGACAAGCTAACCCGAGGAGATCAAAATACTAGACGGGGTGCATGCATTGGTCTCACCGAAGTCATCGAATCCTCAAGCAAGGATCAATTAGACAAGTTTTTGAACATTTTGTTGAAAGCAGTACAAGAGGCTTTGGGTGACGAAGATGATGACGTTCGTAAAATGGCTGCATCCTGCTTCCAAAGCCTTCACAATGTTGTTGGAAGTAGAGCTTCTGATGAAGTTGTTCCTTCTCTACTCGTTGCAATGGAAACAAGTTATGATGACATTTCAAGACAACGTGCCTTGAAGGGTTTGACAGGAATCTTGAGTATCAGAAGCAGAGAGCTCCTTCCGTATCTTGTACATCGCCTTACTAGTAGACCTATATCGAAGAACAATGCAGATGCTCTAGCGACGATATCATCGGTGACTGGCTCCACTCTCCATCCATTTTTCAGGACTATTATTCCTTCGCTTCTAACGGAACTAGAAATTGAGCAAGGTGATGAGGACGCTGAAAGGATTGAATCAATTCGCGATTGCGCACGCGCAATATTTGGCAACGTTGATGCCGATAGTGTAGACTGGCTAATAAGCGAGATTGCAAATAAATGCACAAACGATAAAGAAGGCATTAGGAAAGAAAGCTGTTGGATGATTGGTGTTCTTGTGGAAGAAAGTAAGTGTTTTAATGTATCATCAACGTTTTCTATTGAGATTCTAATCACAAACGTCCATTGTGCTTATTTTTTGTATTGAATGTAGGGAAAGAAAGTGGGGACTTTTACGAACAAATTCCCACAATGTACAGAGAGCTCTTGTATCGACTTAATGATAGTATTAAAGACGTTGTGAAGACAGCGAATGCTGCTTTGTTAAAAATTTCAAAATGTGTGTCAGCTGAGGAGCTTGTAAACCATATTGAATTTTGCAGAAATTTGGTCGCTAGCATTGTAAGCGAGGCCCGTAGAAGGAAAGGTGGTGTTGGTGACGGTGAATTTTTACTTCCAGGTTTCAATATGCCCAAAGGTAAGATTAGAAGTCCTTCAAGAGCCAGCTTGAGATATTGCAATGTGATGAATTTTTTTATTTTCCCTATTTTATACAAAGTTGAGGGTATTGATTAGTCTTTCTGATTGTAATTGTTGGGTCGCATAACATTTCTTCTCTCTTTTATTCATATGACTAACTTTATTTTGTTTTGCTTTTTAAATCTTGAACGAAACAGGGCTAGAACCTTTGCTCCCAATGTATCAACGCGGTATACTTTACGGCGATGCAAATATAAGAGAAGTTGCCGCTGCAGGTCTTGGAGAGCTTATTTCGATCACATCAAACAAATTTTTGGCGGGGCCCTTCATAATTAAATTGACTGGGCCGCTACTTCGAGTTGTAGGTGATCGGAATCCTTCTGCAGTCAAGATTGCCATCGTGCAAACTTTGGGTCTTATCCTTACCAAGGGTGGATTGTCTCTTCGTGCATTTGTTCCACAGTTTCAAACTACCTTTGTGAAAGCTTTATCCGATCCATCTCGTCAAGTACGTGTTGAAGCTATCAAAGCGTTGGCCTTATTAATGCCTCTATCAACGAGGCTGGATCCCCTTATCAAAGAGTTGGTTTCAGGGTCTCTGGGAAGAGGTGCTACAACTTCTATTGAAATAGGTGGGGTAGTTGCTGTTCAAACGGCGACATTAGATGCATTAGCTTGTGTACTGAACAATGGTGGTAGAAAAGCAAAACTTCCTGACAGCATTCCATCTGCACTTAGTGCTGGTAAAGAGTTGTTATTTCACGAAGATGAAGGAATAAGAGAAGGTGCTGCAAAGGCTATTGGTGCGGCTTGTAATGTGATGGGTAAAGATGTTGCCACAGAAGTAATTGAAGAAGTTATTCTCAACAATGCTGCCAGTGACATGAACGATATTAAGCATGCTAAGGCTTGCACGGGTCGCTATGTATTCTCGAGTTCTTGCGGGAAAGAGATTGATCCAGATATTTCTAATCAAGTAGTGAAGCTCATCGTGGGGTTGATGGATGATCAAAGCAATAGGGTGAAAGAAGCTGCTTGTGTAGCTGTCGGTGCTGTCCTTGGAAGTTCCCAAGATCCATCTTCCGATATCAAAACCATACAGCCAGCGATACTGAAAAATATGAAAACAAGTGAGGACATAGAAGTACACAAATCTATTGCGAAGGGGCTAAGCATTTGCGTAAGTTTAAACAAAGATATATTCGATGGAGACCAAGGCTCTGCAATCATCGGTGCTTCTTTGAAATTGGCTATGAGCGGAACGCAAAAAGTTCAGTTCGCTTTTAATGAATTTCTTTGGCTCGCAATGAATATTGAAGCCGGTGAAAGTTCCCAAAAACTTGAAAAGTATTATAGCGTCGCAAATTTTGAAAATGCACGAACAATGAAAACGCTTGCCACAAAAGTCCTCTCTAGGATTAAAGGCGTCGAAGTAGATATTTGAAGCTGGTGAAATTGGTATCAGTTATGATTAATTTTTAAAAAATTGTTAATAAAGTTTACAGAGGAAATTGTTCTAGAAATATAAACAAAACATATTTTCTATCCTATGTTATTATAAATTGAGTTCAAAATGAATAACTATTTAGTATGTATTGAAATTTTGTATTCTCTAGGTACCTCAGAAAAAGCAATAAATTCAATCATTAGCTCACCTCAACAGCACAAAAATCTCCCAACGTTGTTTGTTATAAGTTTTAAATCGGGTCCAAGTAAGCTAAAGCTGTATCAGCGATTTTTCTTCCCTATCATGTCTCTTCTGTATATATACATGGTAAACTCCATTCCAATTTCAGGTAAGTTGACCAATACATACAGAAAAGCTGATTTTTACAAAGAATTGTGGATCTTCTCCTGAAATAGAAATAAAAATCTAGGCTTTGTTCGAAGCTTAAATCAATTGATTTCTTTCATTTCATTAATGATGTTCAATTTTTTCTTGATTTTGTTTTTTATTGTGCTTTTCCTTTTCTTGTCTTGTCACTTATTTCACGACCTCAAAGTCAATATTTTGATCTTCACTTTCCTGATCCCAATCTAGAAACAAAAACGTAATGTCTTTGTTGAAGAGGAGGGGGAGAACTTCACCAACATTAAAATAAGTAATGATGTAGCTTTTTATTCAGATATGAAGTCGAAAGAATCGATGCCCCTGCCTTGTATAATTTTACTAAATTGGCAGATGAGAGCTTAAATAAATTACAAATAATGCAATTCTTAAAGTTTGGACAAATATACCTTTGTACCTTCTTGCATGTCTCTTTTGCTTTTATTTTTTGGTAATTCACAGGAAACAACAAATGTTTATCGTGCGTCATCGTCTATTTTCATTTCGTATCATTTTTTGGATCGTACATCAAGGGTTTACGTTGCATATTCTCGTCAACACATTAGTTGTGCCACCTGTGTGAGTTTAAATAAGTATTTTTTTCTGATAATTTCAATCGTATATGACGCAAGATTTCAAAGTAAACAAACGACTATTGAGATACCTATGAAATATTTACAGGACGGCATTGGCCAGTACATTGGGTACAGCATTTTTACTATGTGCGCGAATGGAATATTTTATGTAGATGAAAGCATGAAATATACCTTCTACGAAATGTTTCCTTCAATTCTCACTTTTGTCAGTTTTCATAACACTTTTTCAAAAACCACAAATCAACAACCATGAGCTTCATTTTTGGAAAGCAATATTTCGAGGTAAAGAGTAATGGGATTAGTCAATTCCAGACCATGACTGCATACCTAGGTGGGTCTGCTTTCCAGACAGTAGTTGATAATCCAGTAACTGCCTACCGTCAACTTGTTCAGCAATACGCCAAAGGTTTAGATGGAAAAGCAGTTGACCCAAAAATTGCATCACAAGAAGCTAAAGCAATTTTTTACAAGTCTCCAGTCGCTGCTTCACTATCTGGTCTTGGTCCTCGTTTGGTAGGTGTGGGATTCAAGCGTATTCCTAAATTTGGAATCCTCCTAGGAATTTCCTTCTTCATTGGAGAAGACGGAAACGTAGGATACGTGGCAGCAACAGGTGCTTCTATATTGTCTGCTCCTTTTATTAACCCCATTCGTATGATTGAGAAGCAACAGCGTGCTTACTTCAAACAAACTGGTGTAGAAAAACCAATTGTTGATATTGTGAAAGAAAGTGCTGCTCAAAGATTTGCCCCTCTCTTCCGTGGTACTGTTCCACTTATGGGCCATTCTCTTGCTAGTGCGCTTTTGGGTTTGGTTGGACAACCAAAACTTCAAAAAGCTATCCAAAAGGAGCTTGGCAGCAAGACCAGTCTAGGTCAATTTGCTACTGGTCTCATTGCCAGTGCAGCTGTGAGCCCTATTTACGTAGGTGTTACTAATCCCCTCAGTCGTCTTGAAGTAATTATGCAAACATCTAAAATTTCAGGAAAGTCTATTAGTGTTGGTGCTGCTATTAAAGAGGTGATTGCGGACAGCAGAGAATTTGGACTCCGTGGAATTTTCCGTGGACAAGGAATCGGTATCGCTAAAGCCGTTCTTAGTCTCACAATGTTCCACCAAGGACGCATCTTCTTAGCCGACTCATTCAAGAATTACAATGTCAAAAATGGAAAATATGATCCTGTAAACAGGGTAGTACTTAGCGCATAAAAATACTCAGATATACTTCTCCGATGAATTCCAATGAAATACAGATACATCTTGAATAACTCGTTTTCACATAGCTTGTCTTAGTTTGTAACATAAATTTAAATCCGACTTACATAACACACCAAATTTTGCTGCAGATTTGTTTGCTTTGGAAAAAAAGGATACTTCCGTCATAAATCTGCTACGAAACTTTTAACAGGTGGCTTCTTTGCCTCTAGAATGCCACATTCGCAAGACAGGGATCATACTTTTAGATTTCAATAAGCTTCCTAGAAAGATCACGTGCTGTTGATCAAATCTGCAACTTTTAGAGTTCTCAATGAATGCAAAATCGTGATGACACACAAGCCAAAACAGATTCAAGAAAATGAAATGGAACCTAAGCTATGAGAATACACAAGCGAAGCATAGCAAAATATAATTTATTCATTGCAGACAAAAATCCCACATCATATTCTTGAATGTTGATAAGAAGAGGTAATGATTACATTTAGTTAATCCACTTACGATGTTTTGCGGTGTAAGATTTCATATTCTTTGATATCTGCTTTGTCCTTTGAAAACAAAATTTGAGACCTTGAAACATAATGTTACCCTCTTTGATCAAGTAATTGAAGCAATGTTGGAAGTTTCAAGATGACCAAAATGTATTACAGACACAGTCTATTATAAGACTAATTAATTCCTAAAAGCCCAAAGAGAAAGATGAAAGACACTGTTAACAGTCCACACAGAAGCGAAAAATTTTAAATAAACCCGAAATTGAAAAAAATGAACGACACAAAAAAGGCAACGCAAAAGGTTTAAAATGCAACCACAAACTTAAAAATAATACCAGCAATGGTATTTTGCTAATTAACCAAAAACTTCAAAAACTTCTTCACTAAATCAAATGGAAAATAATTGACTTCCATTCTTGTTCACTATTCGAACTCTTCCATCATCTGCCTCATCTATCAGAAGCTGACCAGCTACAATCAAGTTGTTCACATTTGATTCGAGTGTGGGTAAAAGCTCTGATGTTTTCAGCGGCTTCTGCACAACAATGATTCCGTATGTTGGGTCTAATGTGATCTTATGTCCCGAAAGAAGCATCAGCAATG
>Ga0209092_10000285_pt1 | contig 48361 bp, 44 predicted proteins | sample FraStrMetagenome_FD_187446 | JGI IMG/M metagenome (GOLD analysis project Ga0209092, IMG submission 187446) | Marine eukaryotic phytoplankton communities from Arctic Ocean - Fram Strait ARC3M Metagenome (SPAdes) (version 2) | ecosystem: Environmental > Aquatic > Marine > Oceanic | place: Fram...
TTTCTTTCCAACAAACCTTTACCTTTTCGTTATTAATAGCATCTACTTGTCTACCTCTGTAATCTGGTTGAATAGGTAAATGCCTACTAAATCGCCTGTCAATAAACGTTAGCAACTCTATTTCTAACGGTCTTCCAAAAGATTGTATTGCAGTTAGCGCAGCTCTTATACTTCTTCCAGTATAAAGAACATCATCTATAAAAACAACTTTTTTATCTTCGACTATAAAGTTAATTTTAGTTCTATTTGCTTCAATAGGCTTATCGTTTCTTCTAAAATCATCTCTGTAAAAAGTAATATCTAAATATCCTAACTCAATATTTTTAACATTATATTCTGTTTCCAACAACAATTTAATCCTTTCAGCTAAAAATATACCTCTTGGCTGAATTCCAATTAAAACCGTATTTGAAAAAGTATCGTGATTTTCTATTAATTGACAAGCCAAACGATGAAGCGCTATATTAACTTCGATTGCGTTGAGTAACACTTTTTGGCTCATAAGTAGATTCTAAACTATTGTTCAGTTCACAAAAATACTACTTTTTTTGCGTTTACCTATTTTGTAACACAAAAAAAGCCTCTCGTAAAAAAGAGAGGCTTAAATATTTAGATTAAAAAGGACTTATTTTTTTCCATCCATTTTATCTTTAAGATCTTGAAGCGTTTTATTTGCATCACCAAGAGTTGGCTTAGCTTCATCAGAAGCTTTAGCTTGTTTCTTAGCGGCTTGCTTAACTATCTTAGCTTCTTCTTCTTTATGAATAGTCATATGTGAAGCAACAACTTTTTTGAACTCTTTATTGAATTCAATAATTTCAAATTGCACTTCTTCACCTTTTTGAAGTTTAGTACCATCTTCTTTTTCTAAATGACGCGTTGGAACAAATGCTACAATTTCATCATTGAAATTAATGGTTGCACCTTTATCTACTATTTCAGAAATAGAGGCAGTGTGTTTAGTACCTAAAGCAAAATCTTTTTGGTATTTATCCCAAGGATTTTCTGTAGTTTGTTTATGGCCTAAACTTAATTTACGCCCTTCAACATCTAATTCTAATACTACAACTTCTAATTCATCTCCGATATTGGTAAATTCACTTGGATGTTTAATCTTCTTAGTCCAAGATAAATCACTGATATAAATTAAACCATCAATTCCTTCTTCCATTTCAGCAAAAACACCAAAGTTTGTAAAATTACGCACGATACCTTTATGAGTAGATCCTACAGGATATTTTTTAGTAATATCAGTCCAAGGGTCTGGAGTAATTTGTTTGATACCTAATGACATTTTGCGAGTATCACGATCTAAAGTTAAAATGATTGCTTCAACCTCATCACCTACAGAAACGAAATCTTGAGCACTACGTAAATGAGTTGACCAAGACATTTCACTTACGTGTATTAATCCCTCAACACCATCAGCGACTTCGATAAAAGCACCGTAATCAGCAATTACAACAACTTTTCCTTTTACTTTATCTCCAACTTTAACCGCTTCACCTAAAGAATCCCAAGGATGACTACTAAGTTGCTTAAGTCCTAATTGAATACGAGACTTATTCTCATCAAAATCAAGAATTACAACATTTAATTTCTGATCAAGTTCAACTATTTCATTTGGATGGTTAATTCGAGACCATGAAAGATCTGTAATATGAACCAATCCATCAACTCCACCTAAATCAACAAATACACCATATGAAGTAATGTTTTTAACAACACCTTCTAGTACCTGTCCTTTTTCTAGTTGACCGATAATTTCTTTTTTCTGTTCTTCTATATCTGCCTCAATAAGTGCTTTATGAGAAACAACAACATTTTTAAATTCATGATTAATTTTCACAACTTTAAATTCCATTGTTTTATCTACATACACATCGTAATCTCGGATAGGCTTTACATCTATTTGTGAACCTGGTAAAAATGCTTCAATTCCAAAAACATCTACAATCATACCACCTTTTGTACGACATTTAACAAAACCATTAACAATCGTGCCTTCATCATGTGCTTTATTAACACGCTCCCATGCTTTAATTGTTCGTGCTTTACGATGGGAAAGAATTAATTGACCAGTACTGTCTTCACGTACATCAATTAAAACCTCAACTTTATCTCCAACTTTTAAACCTGGATTATAACGGAATTCGTTTAGTGAAATAACACCTTCTGATTTTGCATTAATATCAATAATTGCATCACGATCTGTTAAAAACACAACTACACCTTCAACTACTTCATCATCAAGTGTATCTACAAAGTTATCTGCTACTAATTTCTCAAACTCTTCTAACTTACCATCATCAATAGGATCAATTCCTTCTTGATAATTATGCCAGTTAAAGTCATTTAAAAATGCTTCTGGATCTTTTTCTTTAAGAGAGAGTTCCTTTTTTGGTTCTTCTTTTACAGGTTCTTTTTGAGTTTCTACAACTGTATCTATTTTTTCAACAACTGCTTCTACTGGAGTTACTACTGCTGCAACATCCTTTACTTTTTCTTTTGTTTCTTTTTTAGCCATTTGCTAATAATTTATTTTCAGTTTTAATTAATTACTGAAAACATTGGTTTTGTATTCTGTGCTTTACAAGTATTTATGCGACATTTACACAGAAGCGTTTATTGTTTTTTATCTTTTTCCTTTTAATTCTTGTTTTGTCGCTAAAAGGAGTGCAAAATTACTGCTTATTTATTGATTTTCAAAAACTTTCTTGCAAGAATTGTTTTTATTAAATTGATAAGAATACTGATACGGTCTTGCTACAAAAATTTAAACCTCCTTGTCTATTTTAAAATAAACATTTAAATAAAGTGTATGATTCAATAAAAAAATATGGGGAATAGGAATACAAAAATGATTAAATTGATAAGTAGCTAAAAAACTATTAACATATATATTGCTGGGAGCAGATTAACTTTGAACGATAATCAATAAATACAAATAATTCATTATAATAAATTTTATGCCCTTGAAAAATAGCTTTTAAAATTAAAAGAAAAAATAGAATTATTGATGAATCATAAATAATGAAAAATTGATTTAATTATAATATTCGCAATCCGTTTTTTGTTTTAAAACTAGGCTGAAGCAGATCAACTTCCTCACCATTTACTGCTCCTAAAATTAAACATTCACTCATAAAATTTGCAATTTGTTTTTTAGGAAAATTAATAACAGCAACAACCTGTTTATTTAGTAAATCTTTCTTTTTATAAAGAACAGTCACTTGGGCTGAAGTTTTTTTAATACCAATTTCTTCACCAAAATCGATTGTTAATTTAAAAGAAGGCTTTCTAGCTTCTGGAAAATCAACTGCATCGATAACAGTTCCTATTCTCATTTCTACTTTTTCAAAATCTGACCAATTTAAATTATTCATTATATAATTGTAACTTTATTTTTTTAATTAACGAATATAGCATTATTTAAATGTCATTAACTCCATCAAAAATGTTGCCATTAGGCACTAAAGCACCAGATTTTGAATTAATAAACCCAATTTCTTCAAAACAAATAAAACTAAGCGATTCTAGGGGGAAAATAGCAACAGTCATTATGTTTATATGCAATCATTGTCCATTTGTAAAGTACCTAAACAATGAACTCGTTGTTATCGCTAACGAACACATAGATAAAGGTATTGCTTTTATCGCAATAAATAGTAATGATATCGTTAACTATCCTGAAGACGCTCCACTAGAAATGATAAAAACTGCCAAGGAAAACAACTATCCTTTTCCTTATTTATTTGACGAATCTCAAAAAGTAGCAAAATCATATGATGCAGCTTGTACGCCAGATTTTTATGTATTCGACGATCAATTAAAGCTCGTGTATAGAGGCCAATTAGATAGTTCTAGACCAGGAAATAACATTCCAATCACAGGAAGTGATTTACGCTTCGCAATTGATTGTATTTTAAAAAAAAAACCACAACAAGTAGAGCAAAAACCAAGTGTAGGATGTAATATTAAATGGAAATAAAAAAACAGTCAACATCATAATTGACTGTTTTTTAATTAATTTTTCTCAATATTATTTTTTATAGTATTAAAAAAAATAAATATTTATGATTTCATTGGGATTGTTTTATGAGTTTTTTAGGAATGCTATCTTATTGAATAATGTACATTGTTTAATGTAAGGTTCATCGGTCAGCTGAATCTTACGTTTATAATGTTTGTTTAGTGAAAAGAGTATAGCCTTAATTAGTTATACTCTTTTTTTTTATAAAAACGTTTGTAAATATTTCTAAAGAACTAATAAACTATCTAAGAAAAAATTATCATCTGACATCTAATATTATAATAAAGTATCTTATTTTATATCCATTAATTCAACATCAAAAACTAAAGTTGCATTAGGAGGAATTACTCCTCCAGCACCAGCTTCTCCATATGCCAAATGAGAAGGAATCACAAAACGAGCTTTATCTCCTTTATTCAATAACAAGATACCTTCATCCCAACCCGGAATAACGTTTCCCATTCCTATTGGAAATTCAATAGGATTTCCTCTTTTATAGGAATCATCAAAAACTCCACCTTCAGCAAACATTCCTTTGTAATGTACCGATACATTCTGACCCTTTTGAGGCTTTATACCATCTCCTTTTTGGATAATTTTATAACGAAGACCACTTTCTGTTTGATCAAATCCTTCAGATAAGGCACCCAATAAATTATCTTGAGCTTTTTTTGATGCAGCTTCGCGTTCAGCTTTTGCTCCAGTAAATTGACGAAATACTTCTATAGAGTTCCATTTCTCAGCTTCCTCACCGACTCTAATAATTTTAACATCTATCATAGAATCTCCTTGCTCGATAGCATTTACTACATCCATTCCTTCTACTACATTTCCAAAAACAGAATGCTTATCATCTAACCAAGGTGTTTCTACATGAGTAATAAAAAACTGGCTCCCGTTTGAACCAGGACCTGAATTAGCCATAGATAAAACACCAGGAGCATCGTGACGTAAGTCTGGGTGAAACTCGTCATCGAATTGATATCCAGGACCACCTACTCCAGTACCTTGAGGATCACCTCCTTGAACCATAAAATCTGGTATTACCCTGTGAAATTTTAAACCATTATAATAAGGTGTTCCTTGCGCTATTGCATTGTTTTCAAGTTTTCCTTCTGCTAAGGATACAAAATTACCAACCGTTCCGGGAGTTAATTTAAAAGAAAGGCTGATTAATATATCACCTTTTTCTGTATTAATTTTTGCGTAAATACCGTCTTGCATGACTAATTTTTAAAATGAGGTGCAAAGGTACATATTCAATATACTATTTCATAAATATTTTAAACAGTATTAACAATTTAATTAAATTTAGGAGTTAATTCGCTACGTCACTAAAAAATTTAATGCGATATAAGCGTAATTCTTCTTCTTCATAATCCCCGTCAAACTCTTCCATTGCAGCTTCTATATCAGGGGTTTCAGCATCTTCAAGGAAATATTCATGAATTTCCTCCTGCTGATCTTCATCTAAAATTTCATCAATCCAATAATTAATATTAAGCTTGGTTCCACTATTTACGATAGCTTCCATTTCTTTTATCATATCATTCATTTCCATTTTTTTTGCATCCGCAATATCTGTCAATGGCAGTTTCTTGTCAACGTTCGTTATTACATATAACTTTAATGCACTATTTATACCTGTAGATTTCACAATTAAATCGTCTGGACGCATCACATCGTTTTCTTCTACATAATTTTTTATTAATTCAATAAAAGTACCCCCATATTTATTCGCCTTTCCCTCTCCTACACCATGAACATTGGACATTTCTAATAAAGTCATTGGATACTTTAAAGCCATATCTTCTAAAGATGGATCTTGAAATATTACAAATGGTGGAAGTTTTAATTGATCAGCTACTTTTTTTCGTTCCACCTTTAAAATTCTAAATAAATTATCATCTGTTACAAAACCTCCCCCTTTTTGATTCGTTATAATAGTATTATCATTCGCTTCTTTAAAGGAATGATCTTCGGTCATCATAAATGAAATAGGTTTTTCTAAATAATCTAAGCCTTGTTGAGTAATTTTTATTAAACCATAAGTTTCAATATCTTTTCTTAAAAAACCTGCCACTAATAATTGACGAAGTAATGCCATCCAATAAGGAGCTAAATGTTCAGTTCCTGATCCAAAAAATTCTTTATCTTCAGTTCTATGAGATTTGATTAAAGCATTAGAATGAGCAATTAACACATTAACAACCTCCTTAGATTTATACCGTTCATTAGTTTCCTTAACAACATGCAATACCTTAATTACTTCTTTTTGAGCCTCGTGTTTATTTTTCGGAAAACGCATATTATCATCCAAATCTCCTCCTTCACCAGTTTCATTATCATATTCCTCTCCAAAATAATGAAGAATAAATTTCCTTCTAGACATGGATGTTTCTGCAAATGCAACTACTTCCTGAAGTAATGCATGGCCAATTTCTTGCTCAGCTACAGGCTTACCGCTCATGAATTTTTCTAGTTTTTCAATATCTTTGTAAGAATAATAGGCAAGACAAATACCTTCTCCTCCATCTCTTCCGGCTCTTCCTGTTTCTTGGTAGTAGCTTTCTATACTTTTAGGAATGTCATTATGAATAACAAACCGAACATCCGGTTTGTCTATCCCCATACCAAAAGCAATGGTTGCAACAACGACATCGATATCTTCCATTAAAAACATATCTTGATGTCTCACTCTTGTTTTTGAATCTAATCCTGCGTGGTAAGGAACTGCTTTTATACCATTAACCTGTAATGCTTGAGATAACTCTTCAACTCTTTTACGGCTTAAACAATAAATAATACCACTTTTACCTTCGTGTTGTTTTACAAAACGGATAACATCTGCATCGATATTTTTTGTTTTCGGACGCACTTCATAATATAAATTAGGACGATTAAAAGAAGCCTTAAATGTGTTTGCGTCTTGAATACCTAAATTCTTTAAAATATCTTCTTGTACTTTTGGAGTTGCTGTTGCAGTTAAGCCAACTATAGGAATATTATCTCTTATTCGCTCAATAATTTTCTTAAGATTCCTATATTCTGGTCTAAAATCATGACCCCATTCACTAATACAATGAGCCTCATCAATTGCTACAAAAGAAATTTTAACCGATTGTAAAAATTCAACATTTTCATCTTTAGTTAAAGATTCAGGTGCTACATATAACAATTTTGTAATACCAGAAGTAATATCACTTTTTACTTGTTTAACTTCTGTTTTATTCAAAGATGAATTTAATACATGAGCAATTCCTGTTTCCGAAGATAAAGCTCTTAAAGCATCGACTTGATTTTTCATTAAAGCGATGAGTGGAGAAACCACTATTGCTGTTCCTTCTTCAATAAATGCGGGAAGTTGATAACATAAAGACTTTCCTCCTCCTGTAGGCATAATCACAAAAGCATCCTTTTTATCTAAAACACTTCTAACTACTACTTCTTGTAAACCTTTGAATTTAGTAAATCCAAAATATTTTTTTAACGCTGCGTAAATATCTATTTCTGTCAAACTTATAAGTAAAATTAAATTTATTGCTTCCCTAAAATAAAAATTGTAATAACAAACTAACAATTGTAATTTAGCAACTGGAACAAGAAATATCTTTTTTATAATTTAGGGTGTAAATTATTTTGTTTTTTTGCAGTTTAAATATAATACATTATGAAATAGTTACCACTAAAAAATTTCAAAATTTTGAAAAATCGAAATCAGATAATTTCAGTAGCGAAAAAGACTATTGATACCGAAAGTAAAGCCATTAAAAACCTGATAGAGCTAATAGATGATTCTTTTGCAGATGCAATAGAATACATTTATAATTCTAATGGTAGGGTTATCATTACAGGTATCGGTAAAAGTGCAATTATAGCTGCTAAAATTGTTGCAACACTAAATTCTACAGGCACTCCATCTATATTTATGCATGCAGCTGATGCGATTCATGGAGATTTAGGAACAATTTTAGACGATGATGTTGTTATTTGTATTTCAAAAAGTGGAAATACACCAGAAATTAAAGTATTAGTTCCATTAATAAAATCCAGAGGTAATAAGTTAATAGCTATTACATCAAATAAAGCATCTTTTTTGGGTGAACAAGCTGATTTTATTTTAAACGCTCATGTTGAAAAAGAAGCGTGTCCAAATAATTTAGCACCAACAACAAGTACCACAGCACAGTTAGTGATTGGTGATGCTTTAGCTGTTTGTCTTTTAGACTTAAAAGGTTTTTCTAGTAAAGATTTTGCTAAATTTCATCCAGGTGGTTCTTTGGGTAAAAAATTATATTTAAGAGTAAGTGACTTAACAAAACTGAATAAACAACCTGAAGTAGAATTAGATACCGATATTAAAAAAGTAATTATTGAGATTTCAGAAGGCATGTTAGGTCTAACAGCGGTCGTAGATGATAGCAAGGTAGTTGGAATTATTACAGACGGTGATTTAAGAAGAATGCTTGCAAAAGCGGATAGTTTTCATGGCTTGACCGCAAAAGATATTATGTCTAAAAACCCTAAAACAATTTCAAAAAATGCCATGGCTGTTGAAGTTATAGACATTATGGATACGAATGGAATCACACAAATCATTGCTGTCGAAGATGGCAAATATTGCGGAATTGTACACATTCATAACCTTACTAATGAGGGCATTATATAATGACTAGGAAAATAAAAAAATCGACCGAAAAAGAAATGTCTTTTCTAGATCATCTCGAAGAATTAAGATGGCATTTAATTCGGTCTGTATTAGCAATTGTTATATTGGCTTCTGTAGCCTTTCTTGCTAAGGATTTTATTTTTAATGTACTAATTTTTGGACCAAAACAGGCAGATTTCCCAACCTATAAAATACTTTGTAAAATAGCTCAATTTGTAGGTTTTAAGGATAGTTTTTGTTTTACTGAACTTCCTTTTAGAATTCAAAGTAGAACTATGGGAGGTCAGTTTTCAGCACATGTTTGGACTTCTATAACCGCTGGTTTTATAATAGCGTTTCCATATGTCTTACTTGAAATGTGGAAGTTTATAAGTCCAGGATTAAGACTTAAAGAGCGCAGTTCAGCTAAAGGATTTATTTTTATAGCTTCTGTATTATTTTTCATTGGAGTATTATTTGGATATTATGTGGTAACCCCATTATCCATTAATTTTTTAGGAACATATCAAGTGAGTGGTCAGGTTCATAATGATTTTGATTTAAGCAGTTACATCTCCTTAGTTAGAGCCTCAGTGATAGCTAGTGGTTTAATTTTTGAGTTACCCATACTAATCTATATCCTAACAAAAGTGGGTGTAGTAACTCCAGATATGTTAAAGAAATACAGAAAAATATCACTTGTGGTAGTATTAATTCTTTCAGCTATAATTACGCCACCAGATATCGCCAGTCAAGTAATTGTTTCTGTACCTATACTTATATTGTATGAAATAAGTATATTTATTTCAAGAGCAGTCATTAGAAAACAAGAAAAAATATTGAAAAAACAAACTGAATAATAGCTTAATTAAGCTATATTAGTGTGTATTATTTATAAGAAGACCTATGAAGTTAAGAGCCGAAAATCTAATGAAGTCCTATAAAGGTCGTAAGGTTGTAAAAGGAATTTCTGTTGAAGTAAATCAAGGTGAAATTGTTGGTTTGTTAGGCCCTAACGGTGCTGGAAAAACTACTTCATTCTATATGATAGTTGGCCTTATAAAGCCCAACGGTGGTACTATTTATTTAGACCATAAAGAAATTACTAAATACCCAATGTACAAGCGTGCTCAAAATGGGATTGGTTACCTTGCTCAAGAAGCTTCCATTTTTAGAAAATTAAGCGTTGAAGACAATATATTAAGTGTATTACAACTAACTAAATTATCTAAAAAAGAACAAAAAGAAAAAATGGAATCACTTATAGAAGAATTTGGTTTGGGACATATTCGAAAGAACAGAGGTGATTTGTTAAGTGGTGGTGAACGAAGAAGAACCGAAATTGCGCGAGCACTTGCTACAGATCCCCACTTTATTTTATTAGATGAACCCTTTGCTGGAGTAGATCCTGTTGCAGTCGAAGATATACAAAGAATTATTGCTAAGCTGGTAACAAAAAATATCGGTATACTTATTACCGATCATAATGTTCAAGAAACATTGGCAATTACCGACCGAACCTATTTAATGTTTGAGGGAAGTATCTTGAAACACGGAATACCAGAAGATTTAGCAAATGATGAAATGGTCAGAAAAGTATATTTAGGACAAAATTTCGAACTAAGAAAGAAAAAAATCACTTTCTAATTCTCATTAACAAAATTAAATAAAGCTTTAAAGCTCTCAAAAGAATGTAACATTTTTTTAGATGGCTCGTCTTACTTTTATCTAATCAACAAAAAAATTATTGTGCAAGAAATTCTGACATTAAATAATCTTACTAAAAAATATGGCTCACTAACCGCAGTAAATAATCTTTCAGTGACTATTAAAAAGGGTAATGTATACGGAATCTTAGGGCCCAATGGTAGTGGAAAATCAACAACTTTAGGTATTGCATTAAATATAGTTAATAAAACAAATGGAACGTTTCATTGGTTTGATGGAGCTGGAACTACCCACGAAGCGTTAAAAAAAGTCGGTGCTATTATAGAACGTCCTAATTTTTATCCTTACATGACTGCTGCTCAAAACTTAAATCTTGTCTGCATAATAAAGAAAGTACCTAAAGAAAAAATAAATGAAAAACTTAAACTAGTAGGATTATTAGATAGAAAAAATCATACATTTAAATCTTTTTCATTAGGAATGAAGCAACGTTTAGCTATTGCTTCTGCCCTATTAAATGATCCTGAAATATTAATTTTAGATGAACCCACAAATGGTTTAGATCCTCAAGGAATTCACCAAATAAGAGAAATCATTAAAAATATCGCTTCAGAAGGTACTACTATTCTACTAGCCTCCCACTTATTAGATGAAGTTGAAAAAGTATGTACCCATGTAATTATACTAAGAAATGGGAAAAGTCTATATTCAGGAAGTGTCGAAAATATAATAACTAGTCACGGATTTTTCACATTACAGTCAGATGATTTAGATGAATTATCAAAAACTTTAGAAGAACACCCGAGCATTGGAACAATTAAAAGTGAAGGAATTCATTTGGTTGCTTATTTAAAAGAACCATTAAGCGGTTCTGATTTAAACAAATTACTGAATGAAAAAGGAATCTACCTATCTTATTTAGTTCATCGAAAAGAAAGTCTGGAAGAACATTTTTTAGAACTAACTAAAACTAAATAATTCAATTTTTAATCAATAATTATGCTACGTTTACTAACGATAGAACTTCATAAACTTAGGTATAACAAATCGGCTAAAGTAATTTCGATTGTTTATTTTATATTAATAACATTTATTGCTTTAATATCATCGATCGAATTTAATTTCGGAGCTATAAATTTTAGAATTGCTGATCAAGGAATATTTAACTTTCCATACATTTGGCACTTCAACAGCTATATAGCTGCTATCCTTAAGTTATTCTTAGCTATCGTTATTGTTTCTATGACGGCGAATGAATACAGCAATAAAACACTTAAACAAAATTTAATTGATGGATTAAGCAAAAAAGAATTTATCCTGTCTAAATTTATAACAGTTGTATTATTTTCACTTGTTTCTACATTATTCGTATTTGGTGTTAGTTTAGTATTGGGATTAATATTTTCAGACTATAATGAACCAGGAATAATTTTCAGTGACATAGAATACCTTTTTGCTTATTTTGTAAAACTTATTGGCTTTTTCTCTTTTTGTTTATTTTTAGGAATTTTGGTTAAAAGATCTGCATTTGCATTAGGATTTTTACTGATTTGGAGTATTTCTGAAGGAATTATTTATAGTATTTTTAAATGGAAAATATTTAAGGATACCGATATAGCAGAAAGTATGATTCAGTTTTTCCCACTAACAGCTATGTCCAACTTAATAAAAGAACCTTTTTCAAGGTTGGGAGCAGTTCAAACAGCTGCAAATCAATTAGGAGAAGCTTTTGATAAAGATTATAGCGTTCAATTCTTAACGGTTATAATCGTTATGGTCTGGACATTCTTATTTATTTTTGGGTCCTATTATATTTTAAAAAGAAGGGACTTATGAGTATTTAACTAAATCGGTTTATTTAAAAACTCGTATATTTAAATTTACAATATAATATGGGGAAGCTGCGCTACATATTTAATGTGTTTTTATTTTTATTTCCAACACTACTTTTTTCTCAAGAAGTCACTCTATTTCAACAATTTAATGGTCAATTTGATTATTTGTCATTTGGTAATACCTTAAATATTGGAGAAAATGGAAGTACTACCGATTGCATAATTTTATCAGAAAGTAGCGCTGATTTTGAATTACTGCCAGGACAAGAAATTCTTGCAGCATATTTATATTGGGCGGGATCTGGTAATGGAGATTTCGAGGTTTCCTTAAATGAGATTCCCATAGTTTCAGAAAGAGATTTCAATTTTTCTTTTATTAACAACGATAATGAATATGATTTTTTTGCAGCTTTTGCGAATGTGACTTCTATAGTTAGTTCTATGGGAAATGCTACTTATACATTAAGTGATTTAGACTTGTCGGAAGCAATCCAACCTTTTTGCCAAATAAATGGTGGAAATTCTACTAATTTTGGTGGATGGTCCATTACATTAGTTTATGAAGATGCATCACTTCCTCTAAACCAAGTCAGCATATTTGATGGCCTAGAGGCTGTTTACGCTGGGAACAACTCCATAACAATCGAATTAAATAATTTAAATGTATTAGACAATACAGGAGCAAAAATTGGCTTCCTCTCTTGGGAAGGAGATTCTAGTATTGCTAATAACGAAACGCTTAGCATTAATGGTAATATATTAAGCAATCTACCATTAAACCCGCAAGACAATGCCTTTAATAGTACCAATAGTTTTACGAATTCTAATGAGCTGTATAACATGGATATAGATTTCTATAATATTGAAAACAATATTAATCCTGGAGATAACAGTGCTATCATACAATTAACTTCCAGTCAAGATCTAGTAATGGTAAATAACATTGTAACAGTTTTAAATACTGAATTACCAGATGCTACTATTGAAATTGATCTTTTAACTGGCAATGAAGAATGCGGAAACAGAGATATAAATATTGAATACACTGTATACAATATTAATAGCACCGCTGTATTGCCACAAAACACACCCATTTCTTTTTATGCAGATGTTATGTTAATTGGACAAACAGTAACAAATACAGAAATAGCTATAGATAATAGTGAAAATGGAATTATAACACTTACCATTCCTGCAAACATACCATTAGATTTTTTATTAAAAGTTATGGTTGATGATACAGGAGATGGAACAGGAATTGTCAACGAATCCAACGAAAACAATAATGGATTTTCTGAAGAAATTCATTTATTTTTAGTTCCAGAATTTCAAAGCCCAATAGATATAGAGATTTGTGATGCTGAGGGAATAGAATTTTTTAATTTAGCCGATGCTACACAACCAATAAATCCAATTTACACAATCTCTTATTATGTAACTGAAGAAGAAGCAAACAATGATGAAAATGAAATACTCAATATAGAGAGTTTTGAAAATTCAGCAAACCCACAATCCATATTTATTAGAGTAGATAATGAAGATTGTTACCTTGTTGATTCTTTTAAAATTGAAGTAATTTATTGTGCTTTACCGGATGCGACAATTTTTATAGAGAATAATATTTATGCATGTAGAGAACGAAATCTAATCATCGATTATACTGTTTTCAACTATAATGCTACTGCTGAATTACCTAAAGCTACTCCAATTTCTTTTTATATCGAAGAAATTTTATTAGGTCAATCTCAAACCCAAAATGAAATATTAATAAATGAAAGTGAAACACAATTTATAGAATTGAGGTTACCCGAAGATACACCTAATAATTTTGAAATTCTTGTTAGAGTAGATGATATTGGAATCGGAGAAGGAATTGTTGAAGAATTGGAAGAAGGAAATAATGAGTATTTAATTCAAACTGAATTTGGAACCATACCTACTATAGATGAATTATCAGATTTATTGGCCTGTAATGAAGGTTTAGATACTGCAACTTTTAATTTAACTCAGCAAAACGATTTAATTTCAACAAATATTAACGATATAATCACCTATTACATCTCATTAGAAGATGTAATTTTAAATGAAAATAAAATTTCAGACCCTGGTAATTTTCAAAATAATACCAACCCTCAATTAATTTATGTTCGTTTAGAAAATGAGATCTGTTTTACTACAAGTTCTTTTTTAATTGCAACTGAAAATTGCATTCCATTTATTCCAGAAGGATTTTCACCTAATGCTGATAATTTCAATGATGTATTTGAAATTGATCATTTACTAAATATTTATCCGAATTTTGAATTAAAAATTTACAGTCGTTATGGCAATTTAATTTATCATGGGCTAAATGATGATGGATTCTGGGATGGAATTGCGAATAGAGGAATTTCTTTTAATTATCAACTAGTTCCGACTGGAGTGTATTTCTATGTTCTACATTTAAATGACCCCCAGTATCCTAATCAATTCATTGGAAATGTTTATATAAATTATTAGATTAAAAAACAGGTGTTAAACAATAAAATGCTTGCTAAAAAGTTATATTTTTACTAAAATTAAAAAAATAAAACATTGAGGTACTTATACGGATTAGCTTTGGTTTTTTGCATTGTTTTATGGAGTTCTTGTAGAAATGATTTTGATAATGTTCCAAATTCAGGAAATCTTGAATTTTCTCAGGATACCATCTATTTAGATACTGTTTTTACTAATATTGGATCTAGCACCAGAACATTAAAAGTTTTTAATAGAAGTAGTGAGGACTTAAATATTCCAAACATTGAATTATCTAAAGGTGATAATTCAAGTTATCGATTAAATGTTGATGGAATTCCTGGTAAAACATTTGAAAATATTAATATTTTAGCTAATGATAGTATTTTTATTTTTATCGAAACAACCATAGATATCAATAATTTTCCTAATCCTGATAATTCATTTTTATATACGGACAAAATAATTTTTGATTCAGGTAGTAACAGTCAGGATGTAGATTTAGTTACTTTAGTACAAGATGCTATTTTTCTTTATCCAGAACAATATTCAGATGGCACCATAGAAACATTAAATTTAGGGACTGAAGAAGAACCTATATTAATCGAAGGTTTTTTCTTGGAGGAAGAACAGTTAAATTTCACAAATGAAAAGCCTTATGTCATTTATGGTTATGCTGCCGTAGCTCCAAACAAAACGTTAATAGTTGATGCAGGTGCAAGAGTTCATTTTCATAGAGATAGTGGAATCCTAGTAGCCAATACAGGGTCTATGAAAGTAAATGGTGCGCCAAGTTTAGATCCAGAATTAATGGAAAATCAAGTTATTTTTGAAGGGGATCGATTAGAACCAGCTTTCTCATATGTTCCCGGACAATGGGGTACCATATGGCTAACTGCCGGTAGTACAAATCATGAATTTAATTATACAACTATTAAAAATTCTATCGTTGGAATTTTAATGGATAGCAATGATGGAGACAGAACATTAACACTTAAAAACGTTCAAATATTTAATACATCAAGCACTGGTTTATTAGCGAGAACTGGAGATATTTATGGTGAAAATGTTATTATCAACAATAGTGGTCAAACTTCTTTATCCTGTTCTTTAGGAGGTCGATATAATTTTATCCATTCTACTTTCGCAAATTATTGGAACAACAATTTTAGATTATTCCCTTCTGTTGTAATAGATAATGTTTTACAGATTAGTGAAACAGAATTTGAAACTAAAGATTTAATAGAAGCTAATTTTATCAATTGTATCATTTATGGTAACGAAGCACGGGAATTGATATTTGTAGAAGATGAAAATGCGGCTTTCAATTTTAATTTTGTGAATAGTTTAATCCGTTTTGATGATCCAAGTGGAAATTATTCAGACGACCCAAATTATGATTTTTCTAATGAAAATTTATATTTAAATATAGTTAGAAACCAAGATCCTGCTTTCTTTAACACCAATTTAAATGATTTCAACATAGAGTCTGAAGTTTCAGGAGCCGATGGTATTGCTGATCCTGCTGGAGCTGCACTAGTTCCCTTTGATGCAAATGAGGTTTCTAGATTAGTTCCTCTTCCAGATGCTGGGGCTTACCAGAGTATTATTTTTCCTGATGAAGGATAATTTTTAATTTAAATTAGCAATTCCTTTAGTTACTTAATTTTAGTTTTTAAATTTAATAACTTTTAGAAAAAATAAATAACTAAGCAATTCATTTTATAAAATACATCCTGATACAGCGAAATTGGGATATAAAAAAAGCCTTTTCAATTGAAAAGGCTTTTTACTTAAAAAATGATATATGTATTTAAAGGACTCTTACATTTACTGCATTCATTCCTTTTTTACCTTCTTTTAATTCAAATTCTACTTTATCATCTTCGCGGATATCATCATCGATTAATCCAGAGATGTGTACAAAATGTTCTGTGTTTGTGTCATCTTCAGTAATAAATCCAAATCCTTTGGAGCTATTGAAGAATTTTACTGTACCTGTTTGCATTGTAATATATTTAATTAATTAGTTTGCAAATATAATAATTATATGCGATTAATTAACAAATAACTATTTATATTATTTTACAATAACTTTTTTTGATATTAAAACATTCCCTATTACTAGGTTAAATAAATATATTCCATTGACAAAACGACTCATGTTTACTTTATCATCAGTTACTGTTAATTCTTTTTTAAGTACTAATTTTCCGGTCAAATCAGTGACAGTTAAGCCAATATTATTTATGTGATTGTCAATTTTTAAAGAAAATATTTTACCGGGATTGGGATAAATTAATACCCTATTATTCAAGTTAGAAACATTATTTAAATCTAAATTTTCTCCTTCAATAATTGTTGTATGACTATTTATCATAGGGTTTGTTATGATGTCTACATTCCCACTTAACCAAGTAACTTTTATATAATCTATAACACTTGACTCCCCTATTCCAAAAAATTCATAGGCAGAATTTTGACCTAGATACCCTTCACCACAAAGAGTATAGTTATATTGTTTATTACCATTCACTGATATTTCAATCCAAGAACCAATTCCTTGCTTATTACTTTCTACACCTTCCAATTTTATTTTTATCCAATTATTATTTTGAGAACTTTGGTTTTTCCATATGAAAATATCATGTGGCTCATAATTTAAAACTATTATATCTGGATACCCATCGTTATTAATATCACCCATAGCATTTGAAAAACTTCTTGCAGTATCATTATCAAAACCCGCAGCAAATGGTATAGAAAAATTACCCATCCCATCATTTTCATAAAATGCTGAAGGCAGAAAACTTGTTTCTCCATCAAGCTCTCCACTTACGTATAAGTCTAAATCAGTATCATTTTCAGCATCTAAAAAAACAGACCCCCAAGCAACAGATTCAAAAATAGTTCCATTCTCAGATGCAACATTAGTAAAAGTGCCATCTCCATTATTTTTAAAAAATACATTACCGTTAATGGTATTAGCGATGTATATATCTAACCAACCATCTTTATTATAGTCCCCAATTGTCGTTGACATAGCGTCGATAGATATATTTGTACCTGTTTCTTCTCCTACTTCCAAAAAAGTTCCGTTACCATTATTTTTATAAAGTAAATTAGGAGTATCATATTTATCATTTGCGATATAAATATCTTGCCAACCATCCTTATTATAGTCAAAAAAAACTGCGCAAAAAGACAAGTTATTTTCAGTTGTTAATCCAGCAATATCATTAACATCAGTAAAAGTACTATTCTGATTATTTTTAAATAAAAAATTAGATCCAACCCCAGAAGTTGCCGATCTAGAACATATATACAAATCTAACCATCCATCATTATTATAATCACCCCAAGATCCTCCATATGTTTCGTTATCTAAAACATTTAACCCAGATGATACCGAAATATCCTCAAACGTCATGGAGCCAATATTCTGATATAAGCGATTGGAATCTGTATTACTTGTTACAAAAAGGTCAAAGTCACTGTCATTATCGAAATCTACCCATTGTACTGTTTTTGTTTCAAAAAATGGATCTTCAAAATTAAAAAAAACTTCTGTGTATGTTCCCGTATTATTTTTAAAAAATCTGACCGGATCACCATCTTCAGAGGAAATAGTTATGTCATCCCAGCCATCTCGATCAAAATCAAAAAATGAAATTCCTCCACCAAGTAAACCTAGTCCATAAGTTGAATCTCCACAACCTAATAAATTGGCTTCTTCACTAAATTCAATTTGTCCAAATAAAGTATAACTAAAAATTATTGATACTATTAAAGTTCGGAATAGTGTTTTCATTAGCATTTTAAAATTTAAAAATTATTTTAAAATATCAAGTTAAAAAAAATTATTTATTAAACAATGGTCTTCCTTCCATTAAATTATTTACTTTTTCTGCAATTTTTTCTAATTGTTCTTCATCATTAAAGCTCATGATTACTTCATCAACTAAATTAACAACAGTTATCATATCGGTTTCAACTAAGCCACGTGTAGTTATAGCTGGAGTACCAACTCGTATTCCACTTGTTACAAATGGAGATTTATCATCGAAAGGAACCATGTTTTTATTTACAGTGATATCAGCTTTTTCCAAAGCTTCTTCCGCTTCTTTTCCAGTTATATTTTTATTTCTTAAATCTATTAATAGCATATGATTATCGGTTCCACCAGAAATAATTTCATATCCTCGAGCTGCAAAAGCTTCAGCCATCATTTTAGCGTTTTTCTTAACTTGAACCGTATAATGTAAAAATTCATCAGTCAAAGCTTCTCCAAAAGCAATCGCTTTAGCAGCAATAACATGCTCTAATGGCCCCCCTTGATTTCCAGGAAAAATTCCACTATTTAGCAATGAAGACATTTTTTTCAAATTTCCATTTTTAAATTTTTGTCCAAAAGGATTATCAAAATCGTTACCCATCATAATCATACCACCTCTAGGACCTCTAAGGGTTTTGTGAGTAGTTGTAGTAACTATATGGCAATGAGGTAATGGATCTCCAAGAATACCTTTAGCGATTAAACCTGATGGGTGCGAAATATCAGCTAATAATAGTGCGCCAACTTTATCTGCAATTTCTCTAAAGCGCTTATAGTCAAATTCTCTAGAGTATGCGGACGCACCAGCAATTATCATTTTAGGTTTTTCTCGAATAGCAATTGCCTCTACAGTATCCATATTAATTAGTCCTGTTTCTTTATCTACTCCATAAAAAACAGGATTGTATAGTTTTCCAGAAAAATTTACAGGAGAGCCATGAGTTAGGTGTCCTCCATGTGATAAATCAAATCCTAAAAAAACATCTCCAGGTGACAAGCAGGCAGCAAAAACTGCTGTATTAGCTTGAGAGCCACTGTGTGGTTGCACATTCACATAATCAGCTCCAAAAAGTGTTTTAGCTCTATCTATGGCTAATTGCTCAACTTCATCAACAATTTCACAGCCTCCGTAGTATCTTTTTCCAGGGTATCCTTCTGCATATTTATTAGTAAGAATAGATCCTGTAGCTTCAAGAACTTGATTGCTTACAAAATTTTCAGAAGCAATTAATTCTAAACCGTTTAATTGTCGTTGTTCTTCCTCTTTTATGAGCTCAAATATTTGATTGTCTCTTGCCATATTTATTTTTTTTGAAAATTTAAAAATTAAAAATCAAAAATACAAAAAGCTTACTTGTTAATTTCAGTAATATTATATCTTTGATAAAGATTTTACTAACATAAATATTTAAGTTATGCCTCTTACAGCAAACGACCCATCAAGAAAAACCTGGTTAGATACTTCAGCAGATAACGACTTCCCAATTCAAAACATTCCATTTGGAGTTTTTTTAACACGTGATGATATCATCACTATTGGTTCTCGTATTGGAGATTATGCAATAGATTTAGGGGCTTTACATCAATTGGGCTATTTTAATGGAATAGATTTAACGGATGATCTTTTTATGCAAGATAGTTTAAACGATTTTATTGCTGATGGAAGAAAAACCTGGAGATTGGTTCGCAACCGTATTTCAGAACTTTTTTTAGAAGGAAATTCTAAACTTCGTGATAATCAAGAGCACAGAAATCTTGTTTTATTTACAATGGATGAGATTGAAATGCAACTTCCAGTTGATATAGGAGATTATACAGATTTTTATGCAAGTAAAGAACATGCAACAAATGTAGGGTCTCTTTTTCGTGATCCAGAAAACGCATTACTCCCAAATTGGCTTCGAATTCCAATTGGATATCATGGAAGAAGTTCTTCTATAATCCCTTCAGGAACTCCAATCCATAGACCCTATGGACAAACCAAACCAGGAAATGATGGTGTACCGGGATTTGGTCCGTCTAAACTTGTAGACTTTGAATTAGAAATGGCATTTATCACAACAGATGCTAATCAATTAGGAAAAAAAGTTCCAATAGAAAAAGCAGAAGATTATATTTTTGGATTGGTCTTATTTAACGATTGGAGTGCAAGAGATATTCAAGCCTGGGAATACGTCCCATTAGGTCCATTTTTAGGAAAGAGTTTTGCTTCTACAATTTCTCCTTGGATTGTAACATTAGATGCTTTAGAGCCTTTCAGAACAGATGGTCCAAAACAAGATCCAGCTCCACTACCCTATTTAAAACAGGGTGCAAACAAAAACTTTGATGTTAAATTACAAGTTGCTATACAACCTGAAAATGATGAAGAGACGGTAGTTGCCAATTCTAATTTTAAATATATGTATTGGTCAATGGCGCAACAACTAACACACCATACTGTAAATGGTTGTAATGTGAGATCAGGAGATATGATGGGAAGCGGTACCATTTCTGGCCCAACAAAAGATAGCTATGGTTCGATGTTAGAATTAAGTTGGAAAGGACAAAACGCTGTGCTTCTAAAAAATGGTAAGGAACGTAAATTCATACAAGACAATGATACTATTGTAATGAGAGCTTTTTCTGAAAAAGACGGTTTACGTATTGGTTTCGGAGAATGTATCGGAAAAATATTACCAGCAATAGATTAATTTATTTAACTAAATTGTTCTAATAAACCTGCGTCTATTTGATGGTGAGAACTATGGTGGATTGTGTTACCATCTTTTAAAACAATTAGTTGAGGGCTCTCATGAAATACTTGAAATCGGATTGCAATTTCATTTGAAATATCCTTAAAAGACAGTAAATCTAAAAAATATAGTTTAATGATCGTATTGTCTGATTCAAAATGACTTTCAAACTGTCGCAATGCCATACTACTTGTACCGCAACGAGTTGAATGTTTAAAGATAGCAATGGGTTGATCAAATGATTCCTTTTCTATTTCAATTAATTGATTTATTGAGGTTAATCGATTCCAAGGTATTATTTTTTTTGGTGCTCGTGATATTTCATTAGATCCAAATATCTTTTTTAAAATACTCATTATTTAGTTTTAATAATTAATAGTAAAAATACTTAATTCTTACAGTTTTAATAGGTTTTTTTTAAAATAGCATACAAAAATTTGAAAAACAACTATTAAAATGTCATTTTGACGTTTTATTTACACTTAAAGACGCCATTTTGACAGTGTTTATTAGTGGTTTACATTTTGATTATAAGTACATGAAATTAATAAAGAATAAAAAAAACAATAAGTTATGAACTTAAATAATTATACAATTAAATCACAGGAAGCTTTACAGCAAGCTCAATTGATTACTCAAATTTATGGTAACCAGTTTATTGAAAATGAACATATTTTAAAAGCAATTTTTGAAGTTGATAAAAATGTGATACCATTCATACTAAACAAGCTAAATATAAATGTAGTTTTATTGAATAAACTTTTAGATAAACAATTAGAAAGTTTTTCTAAGGTGTCTGGAGGTAATATTATGATGTCTGCTACTGCTACAAAATCGCTTAATGAGGCTGCAATAATTGCTAAAAAAATGAAGGATGAATATGTATCCATTGAACATTTATTTATAGCAATTTTTAAATCTAAAAGCAACATTGCTCAAAGTTTAAAAGACCAAGGAGTAACCGAAAAAGGAATTAAAGCCGCTATCGATGAAATTAGAAATGGAGATCGAGTAACTTCTCAATCTGCAGAAGAAACTTATAATTCATTAAATAAATATGCACGAAACTTAAATCAGTTAGCTTCCGAAGGCAAACTTGATCCTGTTATTGGACGTGATGAAGAAATTAGACGAATCTTACAAATTCTATCACGTAGAACTAAAAACAACCCTATGTTGGTAGGTGAACCTGGTACCGGGAAAACTGCAATCGCTGAAGGACTAGCGCACAGAATTATAGCTGGTGATATACCAGAAAACTTAAAGGATAAACAATTGTTCTCTTTAGACATGGGAGCATTAATTGCTGGAGCTAAATATAAAGGTGAGTTTGAAGAGCGTCTAAAAGCGGTTATTAAAGAAGTTACTACAAGCGATGGAAAAATCGTATTATTCATAGATGAAATCCATACTTTAGTTGGAGCTGGAGGTGGACAAGGAGCCATGGATGCAGCAAACATCTTAAAACCTGCATTAGCAAGAGGTGAACTTAGAGCTATTGGCGCAACAACACTTGATGAATATCAAAAATACTTTGAAAAAGATAAGGCTTTAGAAAGACGTTTTCAGAAAGTAATGGTGAACGAACCAGATACCGAAAGTGCTATTTCTATCCTTCGTGGAATTAAAGAGAAATACGAAACTCACCACAAAGTGCGCATTAAAGATGAAGCAATTATAGCTTCAGTAGCTCTTTCTCAAAGGTATATAACCAACCGTTTTTTACCAGACAAAGCAATTGACTTAATGGATGAAGCTGCTGCAAAAATTAGAATGGAAATCAATTCAAAACCTGAAGAATTAGATGTTCTAGATCGTAAAATAATGCAGTTAGAAATTGAAATAGAAGCAATTAAAAGAGAAAAAGATGAGGCTAAATTAAAAGTATTGAGAACAGACCTAGCAAATATTAAAGAAGAACGAAATTCTTTCCATGCAAAATGGAAAAGTGAAAAAGAAATAGTAGACGGTATACAAAATATTAAAACTGAAATTGAAGCTTTTAAACAAGAAGCTGATGTTGCAGAAAGAGATGGTGATTTTGGTAAAGTTGCTGAATTAAGATATGGAAAAATAAAAGAGGCCAATGAGAAATTAGTTGACTTAGAATCTAATTTGGCAGAAAATGAAAATGACACTACTTTAATAAAAGAAGAAGTTACTACAGAAGATATTGCTGAAGTTGTCGCAAAATGGACTGGAATACCTATCACAAAAATGCTTCAAAGTGATCGAGAAAAATTATTAAAACTAGAGAATGTATTACATCAACGGGTCGTTGGGCAAAATGAGGCCATAGTTGCTGTTAGTGATGCAATTAGAAGAAGTCGTTCAGGTTTGCAAGATGAAAAGAAACCCATTGGCACTTTTTTATTCCTAGGTACTACTGGTGTTGGAAAAACAGAATTAGCAAAAGCATTGGCCACTTATATGTTTGATGATGAAAATGCAATGACTCGAATTGATATGAGTGAATATCAAGAAAGACACAGTGTTAGTAGATTAATAGGTGCACCTCCAGGTTATGTTGGTTATGATGAAGGCGGACAATTAACTGAGGCCGTTAGGCGTAAACCTTATTCTGTGGTATTATTAGATGAAATTGAAAAAGCACATCCAGATACCTTTAACATTTTACTTCAAGTTTTAGATGAAGGAAGATTAACTGATAATAAAGGTCGAGTTGCCGATTTTAAAAATACGGTAATTATTATGACTAGTAATATGGGATCGCATATCATTCAGGAAAAAATTGAAAGAATAAAAGACATTGATACAGCAATGAAAAGTGCAAAAGTAGAAGTATTAGACTTATTAAAACAAACAGTACGTCCTGAATTTTTAAATAGGATTGACGATATTATTATGTTTACACCATTATCAAAAACAGATATTAAAAAAATAGTATCATTACAGTTAAAAGGACTTTCAAAGATGTTAGCTAAGCAACAAATTACTTTAGATGCTACAGAAGAAGCAATAGATTATATTGCTAAATTAGGATATGACCCTCAATATGGAGCTAGACCTGTAAAAAGAGTTATTCAAAAAGAGATACTGAATAACCTATCAAAAGATATTTTATTAGGAAAAGTAACAGTTGATAGTATCATCCTACTCGATAGTTTTAATGATGAAATAGTTTTTAGAAATGAAAATAATTTGGTAGAAAGTTAATTTTAAACAATAAAAAAACCTTCAGAAACTACACTGAAGGTTTTTTATTATAAATGAAATTATTTTATTTAATAATAATCTTTTTTATTGCTGAATTACTTTCAGTATATACTTTTACAAAATAAGCACCTGAACTTACATTTAAACTAAATTTTACATCGCTTGAATTTGCATTTTTTGAATATACTTCTCTACCAGTGATATCGTAAACCTTAACACTTTTAGCTACCTGATTGTTCATTACAATTGTAATGTTTTGACCATTTGAAACTGATGGGAAGATGGAGAAACTTGGAGTTGTTAAATCAGTAATACCAAGTGAGCACACCAAAATATCTGGTTCAAAACCTCCTGGAAAAGTAGCTTCAAAAGTCGTAATGTCCTCTACAGGCCAAATCTGTGAAGCTATAAGAGTTCTGTCAGGTCCAATCATACAGATAGTGGGATAACCATTAACTCCAAAATTATCCTTTACTGCTCCAGCACCTCCATCTGCACTTATAGCTGGCGCATGATTAAAAGGCCCTCCAAATGTATTTTCAAATGCTAATACTTCTGCATCTGAATCAGTACCGTTATTCATGGAAATCATAATTAAATCTCCTTGATTACAACCGTATTTATCAAAAAATTCATTGAATATTGGAATTGTTTGTTGACAAATCCCACATGTATCGAAAAAGAAATCTAAATAAATATATTTTCCATCATCAGCATATTCATAAAGATTATGCTGAACACCGTAAACATCGGTCACTGTAAAATCATCTACTACATCTCCTACGTTATAGTTATTGGTCTGAGCAAAAGACATTAAAGTGGTTATTAATACTAGTGCTAGCGAAGTATATTTTTTCATATTATTTTTTTTAATTATTATAAATTTAAATTTTAGTACAAGTAAACATAGAATAAATCAAACTATTTGATTCTTAAACTCGATAATCATTTAACAAGACAATTTAAATCTAATTTACCCTACCCATAAATGTTAAAAATATATATTCTTAAAATATATTTAAAACATAAAAAATAACTCTAGATGGTTTTATTCTGCTTGATAGTTTTTATAAATAAAATGATTTGGCAAATAGTTAATTTATAAACAATAAAAAAACTTCAGTATTTCTGAGGTTTTTAATTATGGATGAATTCATTTATTTTATAATCATTTTTTTTGTTGCATAACTACTTTCAGTATTTACTTTAACGAAATAAGTTCCCGAACTTACATTTAAACTAAATTTCACATCGCTTGAATTTGCGTTGATTGAATATACCTCTCTACCGGTGATATCATAAATCCTGACACTTTTAGCTACCTGGTTATTCATTTCAATTGTAATTTGTTGACCATTTGATATTGTTGGGTAAATGGAGAAATCTAAATCAGCAACCTCGATAACTTCTAAAAAAGTACATTCCATGACTTCTGGTTCAACTCCAGCAGGGAAAGTAGCCTCAAAAGTTGAAACATTTGTTAAAGGCCAAATATCTTTTTCAAATAAAGTTTTATCTGGTCCAACCATAACAAAAGTTGGAAAAGCACCAACTCCAAAATTTGAAGTTACCGGTCCACCTCCACCGTCTGCACTTACAGCTGGAGCATGATTAAAGGGTCCTCCAAAAGTTTCTTCATAAAGAATAACTTCTTCATCTGAGTCTGTACCATTATTTATCGAGAGCATGATAAGCTCCCCTTCATTACATCCATATTTATCGTAAAACTCACTGAAAGTCGGTTGCCAAGTTTGACAAGGCCCACAGGTATCAAAAAAGAAATCTAAATAAATGTATTTACCTGCGTCAGCATATTCATAAAGATTATGCTCGACTCCGTAAACGTCTGTTACCGTAAAATCATCGACAACATCTCCTACGTTATAATTTCCAGCTTGACCAAAAAACTTAAATGTAAACAATAGCATTAATGCCAGTAAAGTAATTTTTTTCATAATTTTTATTTTATCAAAACTACATTATATTTATTTATTTTTTTCATTTTTAACAAATAAAAGATAATACATGTTTTAAAATAAAAAATAAAAAAATTATATTATTTAATATACCATTTGGTATATTTATTTATATTTGTGTTTATAAATCAATTATGCTTACAAAATCTGAGAAAACAACGAAGTATATTATTAAAAAAGTAGCTCCAATTTTTAATAAAAAAGGCTATGAAGGAACGTCTATGAAAGACATTACTTCTGTTACGAGTTTAACAAAAGGTGCTATTTATGGCAATTTTAAAAACAAAGAAGCGATTGCTATTGCAGCCTTTAAAGAAAATGTAAACGTTCTTTTAAAAAAAATAGCTAAGCATCAAAATCAAAGTAAATCTCCATTAGAAAAACTTTATTTAATTACCGACTTTTATACGAATTACTACGACTATAGTAAAAAATTAGGAGGATGTCCTATATTAAATATTGGAGTTGATGCTAAGCATCAAGAAACATCACTTTTAGAACATGTTCGGTCAGTAATTAATAAAACACAATATAATATATCGAAATTGATTGATTGGGGTAAAGAAACTAGTGAAATTAAACAAGAAGTAAATTCACAACTTTTCGCAAAACGTTTATATAGTCATATACAAGGAGCAATATTTATGACATATACCATGGATGATGAACAATATTTAAAACAAGCAATGATAGAAATGAATTCTATCATTAAAAATGAAATAGAAAAGTAAATGAAAAAATTACCAAATACATTACAAAGTACCGTTAAAATAAGATTTCAAGACTGTGACCCCTTTAATCATCTAAACAATGCAGCTTATTTAAATTATTTTGTAAACGCTAGAGAAGATCAAATATTAGAACAATATGGAATCGACATCTATAAAATGGCAAAAACCATAGGAGTTAGTTGGGTTGTAGGCAGTAATCAAATAGCATATATTAATCCTGCATTTTTAATGGAAGAAGTAATTATCGAATCTCAGTTATTAAATTTTGATGAAACAAGTTTATTTATTGAATTAAAAATGTGGAATAAAGACAAAACAAAAATTAAAGCAATCATGTGGAGTTCCATTGTTCATTTTAATTTAATGAAGCAAAAAAGAGAAATACATTCTGGAGAACTAATGGAATTGTTTAAAAGTGTTCAAAATCCAATAGAAACTAGTGTATTTGAAATTAGAGTTGACTATTTTAAAAAAAAATACAAATTCTCTAAAAAACAGAAGCTTGTCTGAAAATAAATTAAATTTATAAAAAACATATCGGTATGAAAAAAAAAATATTTCTTATTATAATTTTATCATTTATTGTTTCATGTAAATCTGATAAAAAGAAAGAATTAGTAATCAATAATAATACAACTATTTATTACTTGATAAGACATGCTGAAAAAGATAGAAACACAAAAGGTAAAGACCCAGTATTAAATGAACTGGGTTTAAAAAGAGCTGAAAACTGGGCAAAGATATTTAAAGACATCCCTTTTGATAAAATTTACTCAACAGACTATAAAAGAACTCAACAAACAGCTTTACCAACGGCATTTTCTAAAGGTTTAGAAGTATTAAGTTATGGTACAGAAAATTTATTTAGTGAAGAGTTTAAAACAAAAACAGAAAGGCAAACTGTATTGATTGTTGGCCATAGCAATACCACACCAGCTTTTGTTAATGCTATTATTGGAAAAAAAGAACATTTGCAAATTGACGATAGCGATAATGGGAAGCTTTTTATAGTGACTGTTGATGAAGGTGTAGCCTCTTTAATTATTGAAGATCATAATGAATAATTAATCTAAAATAGAAACTGTTTTATTTTCAATTTCTATTTTAAATACCAATTTTAATTCTCCACTAATAAATATATTATCAAGGTCTAAACTATTAAAACTATTTTTTAAATTATTATTATTTTAGAAAAATGAGACAATATTTAAATCTACATATATTACACAAATAGTTTACCTATTTTTGCAATGCTATGGCGATTCAGAAAACAATAAAAATAAAAAATAAAAAAGCTCGATTTGAATATGAAATCTTGGATAAATTTGTCGCAGGAATTGTTCTACAAGGAACTGAAATAAAAGCTATTAGAGAAGGAAAAGCATCAATTACAGAAGCTTTTTGCGAGTTTAGTAATAACGAATTGTTCGTTATTAACATGACCATACAAGAGTATTCGCATGCTGCACACTTTAATCACACCCCAAAAAGTGAACGCAAACTATTGCTTAATCGAAATGAATTAAAAAAATTAGAAAAGCAAGTTAAAAATTCTGGGCTAACCATTATTCCCTTACTTATGTTCACTACAGAAAAAGGACTTGCAAAAGTTGAAATCGCATTGTGTAAAGGAAAAAAATTATTTGATAAAAGAGAAACCTTAAAAGACCGGGATAACCAACGTGATTTAAGTAGAATAAAGAAGGACTTCAATAAATAGAAATCCTATATTATTTAAAACTAATAAGTAATCAAACAACTCGCAATCTGAAAGGAATAAAAATGGGGAAACAACTAAAAGAATTAAACGCTGCATTACAAAATTTTATAGAAGATCAAAAAATATTCTTTGTGGGTACCGCAAGAGCTCAAGGAAGTGTCAACGTGTCTCCTAAAGGAATGGATACTTTTAGAATAATTGATAATAAAAAAATTATTTGGCTCAATCTTACCGGTAGTGGGAATGAAACTGCTGCTCATTTATTAGAAAATAATCGAATGACCATTATGTTTTGTTCTTTTGAAGAAATGCCGCTTATTTTAAGGTTGTACGGAAATGCCAAAATTTTTCATGAAAATGAAGAGGAATATGTAGCATATAGTCCTCTTTTCGATAAACATGTAGGTGCTCGACAAATCATTGAAATGGATATTGACTTAGTGCAAAGTTCTTGTGGCTATGCAGTACCCGTTATGGAATTTAAAGAAGAACGAACTCAATTAACCGAATCTGATAATAAAAAAGGTAGAGAAGGTATTCGGAAATATTGGAAAGACAAAAATACTAAAAGCATTGATGGCTTTGATACTATTTAATTCTTTGTACATTTCTTTACCACAACAGAACCCTCAGTATCAATTTTCACAAAACACAAAACTTTTTAAAATTAGATACATCAATAAAGGTTAATTATGCTTTAAGTCACAAAAAATAGTCTAATTTTTATCTTCCAATAAAGGTACAAACCTAAATTCACCAAATTCTTCTTTACTAAATTCGGTTGCTGATATTCGAGTAAATACAGTCATAATCTGGCTCTGGTCACCAACAGGAATTACTAGCTTAGCTCCTATTTTTAATTGTGCCAGTAATGGTTTCGGTACAAAAGGTGCACCTGCAGTAACCACAATACCGTCAAAAGGAGCTTCTGCTTTAAGACCTACATAACCATCACCAAAAATGAGTTTTTTAGCTCTATAATTAAGTTTAGGCAAGAAGAGTTTTGTTTTTTTGAATAACTCGTTTTGACGCTCAATAGAATAAACCTGCATACCCATTTCTAATAGCACTGCTGTTTGGTAACCACTTCCGGTTCCAATTTCTAAAATTTTAGACCCTTTTTTTATATTTAAAAGTTCCGATTGTCTAGCTACTGTATAGGGCTGAGAAATCGTTTGATCGGCTCCAATTGGAAAAGCTTTATCCACATAAGCGTGATCAATAAATCCGGAATCCATAAATAAATGACGAGGAATTTTATCGATTGCACTTAAAACTTCCATATCAGTAATACCCTTATTTTTAAGCGTATCTACTAATTTTTTCCGCATTCCTTTATGGGTAAAAGTATCTTGCAAAATATTTAAATTTTTATATCTCAAAAATAGGGAATCAAGTTTCAAAAAGTTTGTTTTTATTTAAAATAGTTTCAAAATATTTAAATAAAAAAAAGGTTGAAAACCATTACATTTGTGTAAAATTATTTTTAATGTTAAATGCAGGTGTTATAGGTGCTGGCCACCTAGGTAAAATTCATTTAAAACTACTAAAAAAATCTACAAAGTACAAGCTTGTTGGTTTTTATGATTCTGATGCCAAATTAGCTAAAAATGTTTCAGAAGAATTCGGTTATAAAAGTTTTTCTACAATGGAGAATTTGATTGAAGCATCTGATATAGTTGATGTGGTAACTCCTACATTATTTCATTTTGATTGCGCCAAAAAAGTCCTAAATGCTGGCAGGCATTTATTTATAGAAAAGCCAATTACAAAAACAGTTAAAGAAGCTGAAACTATTAGAGAATTGGCTAAAAAAAATGGAGTTAGAGGTCAAGTCGGTCAGGTGGAACGGTTTAATCCGGCTTTTACTGCAGTAAATGACCAGATTAATAATCCAATGTTTATTGAGTCACATCGCTTAGCAGAATTTAACCCAAGGGGTACCGATGTATCGGTAGTTTTAGATTTAATGATTCATGATATTGATGCCATTTTAAGTGTAGTAAAATCTAACGTAAAAACGGTGACCGCAAATGGCGTTTCAGTTTTAAGTAAAACACCAGACATCGCAAATGCTCGAATTGAATTTGAAAATGGCTGTGTAGCCAATCTTACTGCTAGCAGAATCTCGATGAAGAACATGCGAAAATCTAGGTTTTTTCAAAAAGACGCCTACATATCTATTGATTTTTTAGAAAAAAAATGTGAAGTAGTAAAAATGAAAGATGCTCCCAAAAATCCAGATGATTTTGCAATGATTTTAACAAATGCAGAGGGAGTTAAAAAACAAATTTATTTTGAAAATCCAAATGTAGATGCTAACAATGCCATTTTAGATGAATTGGAAGCATTTGCAGATGCTATTAATACAAACACTACTCCTATTGTAACTTTAGAACAAGGAACGGAAGCCTTAAGAGTTGCCATGCAAATAATAGAAAACTTTAAAGACATATAAAAATTAAGTTTAATTAAAAAACACCCATCTTCACGGGTATCAATATGAAAAATATTTCAGTTATAGGTGCAGGAACTATGGGCAATGGTATTGCGCATACTTTTGCTCAATTTGATTATAAAGTGCAACTTGTTGATCTTTCAGAAAATTCATTAAAAAAAGGAATTGCGACTATCACCAAAAATTTGGATAGGATGATTACTAAAGGAAGAATTACTAAAGAAGATAAACTACGTACTCTTAATAATATAACTACCTGCACTAAATTACAAGAAGGTGTCGAAAATGCAGGTTTAGTTGTAGAAGCAGCAACAGAAAATTTAGAGTTAAAACTTAATATCTTTAAAGATTTAGATAAATTCTGTTCTGACAAAACGATTCTAGCAACTAATACTTCTTCAATTTCTATTACAGAAATTGCAGCAGTAACAAGTAGACCTGAAATGGTAATCGGTATGCACTTTATGAATCCTGTTCCAATAATGAAATTGGTTGAAATCATTAAGGGTTATAATACCAGTCAGGAAACATATGAGATTGTAAAAGTAATTTCAGAAAAATTAAATAAAACACCTGTTGAAGTCAATGATTATCCTGGTTTTGTGGCAAACCGTATTTTGATGCCTATGATTAATGAGGCTATAGAAACTTTATATAATGGTGTTGCGGGTGTTCAAGAAATAGATACCGTAATGAAATTAGGAATGGCTCACCCAATGGGCCCTTTACAATTAGCAGATTTTATTGGATTGGATATATGTTTATCGATTTTAAATGTCATGTATGATGGATTTAAAAATCCAAAATATGCTCCTTGTCCATTATTGGTTAATATGGTTACAGCTGGTAAACTTGGTGTTAAAAGTGGAGAAGGATTTTACGATTATAGTGAAAAAAGAAGAGCTGAAAATGTTTCAAAGCAATTCATATAACGTTAAGGTTAAAATTTTAAATAAAATATAAAACCTTTTACAATGGCGAAAATTATCCCTTTTAAAGCAGTAAGACCCACTCGAGATAAAGTGGGATTAATTGCTTCTAGATCTTATGAAAGTTATTCTACGAAGGAAAAAAATGCCCGATTAAGAGACAATCCATTTTCATTTTTACATATTGTAAATCCTGGATATAAGTATCAAAAAGCAATCACTGGAGAAAGACGCTATTCATTAGTTCGCAATAGATATAAAGAATTTAAAGAAGATGGTTCTTTTTTACAAGATAAAACTTCATGCTTTTATTTTTATAAAATAATAAGTAAAGAAGGGCATGAATTTAATGGTATTATTGCTGGAGCAAGTACCCTAGATTATCAAAATAATATTATAAAGAAGCATGAAAATACTTTAAAACGAAAAGAAATTATATTTGAACAATACCTAAAAACCGTTGGATTTAATGCAGAACCTGTTTTATTAACCTATCCAGACAATACTTCATTAAAAAAAATCATAGAAGCTGTAATGCTAACAAGAGCAGAATATGAATTCACGACTACTTTTAGAGATACTCATTACGTTTGGAATGTAAATGATGAAAAAATTATTAAACAAGTAGAAGTTATTTTTTCAAAAATGAATAAACTTTACATTGCTGATGGACATCATAGATCAGCTTCTTCTAGTTTATTAACTACCCATTTAAAAAATGAAAATTCAGGTCATACAGGAGAAGAACCTTATAATTTCTTTATGAGTTATTTAATTCCTGAAAGTGAATTACAAATTTACGAATTCAATAGATTGGTTAAGGATTTAAATGGTTTGAGTAAAGAAGAGTTTTTAATTTCTCTTGATGAATACTTTAGAATTGATAATAGAGGGAATAGTTATTACAAACCTAGTAAAAAGCATCATTTTAGTATGTATTTAGATGGTGAATATTACTCTTTATATTTACGGAAAGAAGGATATCAAATAAAAAACTCTTTAGACACTCTTGATGTTCAAATACTATTCGATACTATTTTAAAACCAATACTAGGGATCAATGATTTACGTAATGACTCTCGAATTGAATACCCACACGGTAAAACAAATTTAGCTTATATTAAATCAATGATAGATTCAAATAAGTTTGCTGTTGGTTTTAGCTTACTCCCAATAACGATTCAAGAATTGAAAAATGTTGCTGATGAGGGATTGACTATGCCTCCAAAAAGCACTTTTATAGAACCTAAATTACGCAGTGGAATAACAATATACGAATTTTAGAAAATGAGTATTTCAGAAAATATATTAAAAATAAAATCCAAACTTCCTGAAAGTGTTGCTTTAGTAGCAGTTTCAAAAACCAAACCCATTAGTGATCTTTTAGAAGCTTATAATGTGGGACAACGTATTTTTGGGGAAAATAAAATTCAGGAAATGGTTTCTAAATATAATGAAATGCCAAAAGATATAGCTTGGCATATGATTGGTCACATTCAAAGAAATAAGGTTAAATACATGGCTCCTTTTGTGAATTTAATTCATGGAGTTGATAGTTTACGGTTGTTAACTGAAATAAATAAACAAGCTTTAAAAAACAATAGAATTATAGATTGTTTACTTCAGGTAAAAATAGCTACCGAAGAAAATAAATTCGGTTTACTAGAAAATGAAGTGTTAAATTTTATAGCTTCAGAAGAAATTAAAAAATTTAAAAATATAAAAATTGTTGGATTAATGGGAATGGCTACATTTACAGACAATCAAGAACAACTTCAAAAGGAATTTGAAATGTTGAAATGTGTGTTTGATAACCTTACTCATCGAAAGTCTTTTAATTTTAATTTAAAAACTCTCTCTATGGGTATGAGTGATGATTACCCAATAGCTATAAAAAATGGAAGTACTATGATTCGAGTTGGAAGTTTAATTTTTGGCAAAAGAACATTAGCATAAATTTAGAAATTGTACGCAATCTTAGACATAGAGACAACTGGTGGGAAATACAACGAAGAAGGTATCACAGAAATTGCTATTTATAAATTTGATGGACATCAAATAGTTGATCAATTTTTTAGTTTAGTCAACCCAGAGAAAAACATTCAACCTTTTGTAATTAATCTAACAGGAATAAACAACCAAATGCTTCGGAATGCTCCAAAATTTCATGAAGTTGCTAAGCGAATTATTGAAATAACAGATAATTGCATTATTGTAGCCCATAATGCTCAATTTGACAATAGAATTCTTAGTACTGAGTTTGATAGGTTAGGATATCCATTTGAAAAAAATATGCTTTGTACTGTTGAATTATCTAAAAAATTAATTCCAGATCTTCCCTCCTATAGCTTAGGAAAATTAGTAAGATCACTTGGCATTCCAATAACCGATCGCCATCGAGCTCAAGGTGATGCAAAAGCTACTGTAGAATTATTTAAGTTATTATTAGAAAAAGATATTGAAAAAGTAATTATTTCAGATACCATAAAAAAAGATCCCAAAAGGCAGTTAGAACCTAAATTATTAGATATAATTGAGTCTGCTCCAACAAAAACAGGAGTGTATTACATGCATCGGAAAAATGGGAAGATTATTTACGTAGGCAAAAGTAAGAATATAAAGAAAAGACTTATTCAACATTTTACAAATGATAATAAAAAGTCAAAAAAAATTCAACTTGAAGTGGTGTCGGTTAGTTATGAAGAAACTGGAAACGATTTAATAGCTCAACTAAAAGAAAGTCAAGAAATAAAACAGTTGAAACCCATTTTTAATCATGCATTAAAAAACAATATATTTCAAAGCCAACTATATTCATATATTGATAAGAGTGGCTATATCAATCTAAAAATTGAAAAAGTACCAATCGAAAAAGAAGAAGAAAAAAATATAATTACAACATTCACTAACTACCAACAAGGAAGGAGTTTCTTATATAAAATAACTGATGAATTTCATCTTTGTCAAAAATTAAATCACTTAGAAAAAACAGAAGGATCTTGTTTTAATCATGACTTAAAAATGTGTAATGGGGCTTGTATTCAATCGGAAACATTCGTAAATTATAACTTAAGGGTTCAAAAATTCATTGATAAAAGCAGTTATGAATTTGACGACATGCTTTTAATAGATAAAGGAAGGTCTATTGAAGAACACTCTGTTATTTTAATTGAAAATGGAACTTATAGGGGTTATGGATTTTTTAATCTTAATTTTCAAATTAACAACCCAGAAGTATTAAAATCCATTATAAATGTCATGGAAAACAATAGAGATACGAAACATATTATACAGAGTTACTTAAGAAAAAATAAAGTTCAAAAAATTCTAAAACTAGAATAATTTTTAGATGAACATTGTTTTACTTAACTTTATATTTTAATTATATTTTATCAAAGATTTATCAGTAAATAATTGGCGTAAAAAAATTCATGAAATCATTTATGAAGCGGATACCCCCTTGGGAAAGCTTTTCGATATTATTTTACTAATTCTAATTGTACTAAGTATCATTCTTGTAATGCTGGAAAGTGTTCAAGAGTTGGATCAAAAATATCATGATTTGTTTTATTATGGAGAATGGATTATAACTATCTTTTTTTCAATTGAATATATCGCTAGAATAGTTACTGTAAAAAAAACATCAAAATATATTTTTAGTTTTTACGGAATTATTGATTTCTTATCTACTATACCATTGTATCTGTCATTTTTTATAGTAGGGTCACAAACTTTGTTAACAGTAAGAGCTTTAAGATTACTGAGGATTTTCAGAATATTCAAGATTACTCGTTATGTTGGCGAATCCAATAAATTAAAAAACGCATTAATACATAGTCGTGTTAAAATATTTATTTTTCTATTCACTGTTTTTATTATAGCGATTATTTCAGGTACATTGATGTACATAGTTGAAGGTGAAAAAAGTGGATTTACAAATATCCCTGTTAGTATATATTGGAGTATTGTTACACTAACTACAGTTGGATATGGAGATATTGCTCCAGTTACAGCATTAGGACAATTAATTGCTTCTTTTATAATGATTTTAGGGTATGGTATTATTGCTGTTCCTACCGGTATAGTAAGTGCAGAATATTCAAGATCTAAAGATGAAAAAATACATATGAATACAACGGTTTGTCTTAAATGTCATGAAAATTTACATGCCGATAATTCTAATTATTGCCATCATTGTGGAACTATATTAAATTTAGAAACTGAAGATTAAATTGCAAAACAAAAAAACACTTATTTGTATTGTAGGTTCAACAGCCATTGGTAAAACAGCGCTTTCTATTAAAATAGCAAATTATTTTTCCACAGAAATAATATCAGCAGATTCAAGACAATTTTATAAAGAAATGAATATAGGAACTGCGGTTCCTTCTTACTATGAATTAAAATCAGCTAAACATCATTTCATACAAAACAAAAGTATTTTTGAAGACTATAATGTTGGAAGTTTTGAAAAGGATGCCATTCAATTATTAGGTGATCTTTTTAAAATAAATCCAATTGTTGTTATGGTGGGGGGATCTGGACTTTATATAGATGCTATAGTTAAAGGATTAGATGAATTTCCTGAAGTTTCTGAAGAGATAAGAAATACACTTATTCATGATTATAAAAAACATGGTATTGAATTTATTCAAGAAGAATTAAAACAAAGGGATCCAGCTTATTATAGTAAAGTAGATTTACAAAATCACCACAGAATAATAAGAGCTCTTGAAGTGTGTAGAGCCCAACATCTACCCTATTCTTTTTTTTTAAAATCTAAAAATAAAACGCGCGAATTTGAAACGATATTTATTGGATTGCAAGCAGAAAGATCTTTAATTTATAATAGAATTAATTTGAGGGTTGATCTAATGATTAGAGAAGGTTTAATAGAGGAAGTAAAAAAATTAGTTACTTATAAAACATTAAATGCGCTACAAACAGTTGGATACAAAGAATTATTTAAATATTTTGAAGGTAGTACTAGCAAAGAAGAAGCAATTGAAGAAATAAAGAAAAACACAAGACGATTTGCAAAAAGACAAAGTACTTGGTTTCGAAAAAATGAAAATATTAATTGGTTTAATTATAACACTAAAACTTCTGAAATTATTCGTTTTATAGAAAACGTTCTTCCTGTTTCTAAAAATTAATTAAAAATAGGAAGAAGTCCAAAAAGTATCAATTAATTAATGATCTACTTCGCTTTTTACTACTAGTCTAAACCCTTCTCCATGTATATTAATAATTTCTACATCATCATCTTTGATTAAATACTTACGTAATTTAGCAATATATACATCCATACTTCGAGAAGTAAAATAATTATCATCTCTCCAAATTTTTGTCAAAGCTAATTCACGCGGCATTAAATCATTTTTATGCAAAGCTAATAAACGTAATAAATCATTCTCTTTTGGAGATAATTTTACAGGGTTTTCTTTATTAAGTGTTAAAAAACGCAACCTAGAATTTAAGAAAAAATTTCCTATTTCAAACTCAAACTCTTTACTATCTGAAACTGTATCAGTAGCTTTACGCTGAATAATTGCTTTTATTTTCATTAACAAAACTTCACTATCAAATGGTTTATTTAGATAGTCATCTGCTCCTACTTTATAGCCTTTTAAAACATCTTCTTTTAAAGCTTTAGCCGTTAGAAAAATGATTGGAATTTCTTTATTTTTCTCTCGAATTTCTTTTGCTAAAGTAAATCCATCTTTATAGGGCATCATTACATCTAGGATACAAAGGTCAAAATCTCCTTTTTTAAATTTTTCAAAACCCTCCATTCCATTTTTTGCATGAGTAACATCATAGTCATTCATTGCCAGATAGTCTTTAAGTACAGTACCAAAATTTGGATCATCTTCTACTAAAAGTATTCTTTTGTTTTCAGTTTCCATATTGTTATGATATTAGGTGAAATTTTATGCTAAAGGTACTCCCTTTCCCTTTCTCACTTTCTACGTTTATTTCTGCGTCATGGTCGTCTAATATTCTTTTTACATAAGAAAGTCCCAAGCCGTGGCCTTTTACGTTATGAATATTACCCATTTGTTCTCTATAAAATTTTTCAAATATTTTATTTTGTACCACTTTACTCATTCCAATCCCCTTATCTTGAATTTTCAATATAAGAAAGTTTCCTTGATTTTCAGTATATATATCTATTTCTGGAATGCCTTTTGAATATTTAATAGCATTATCGATTATATTGACTACGATATTAGTTAAATGATTATCACTACCATATATAGAATAATTTAAAGCGTTTAAGTGAGTTTTAATGTAGCCTCCCTTATTCTCTATAATTAAGCTAGTATGCGCAATAGCATCCTCAATAATATAGTGAAGGTTTAAATCTCCCTTTTCTAAATCCAACTCATCATTTTCTAATTTCGAAATACGTAAAACATTTTCAACTTGAGTATGCATTCTTCGGTTTTCTTCTCTAATCATGTTATGGTATCTAGCTATAAATTCTTTATTATCTGATACTTTTGGGTTTTTCAAAGCATCTAAAGCTAAATTTATAGTAGCAATAGGTGTTTTAAATTCATGAGTCATATTGTTTATAAAATCAGTTTTTATTTGAGAAATTTGACGTTGTTTTAGTAATTGTCTTAAAGCACTTGTATAAGTCAAAATTATCACCCCAGTAAATAGAAGAGATAATATAGCCATTCCCATAATAGAACCCATCACAAAACTTTTCTTATCTGAAAAGTTTACATATAGTTGAAAATTTGTTTTTATTTCATCGTTTACAAATAGAGGCACACCATAAGTAGTAGAAGGATCTAAAGCAAAGTTTCTTGAGCGAATTTTTGTAGCTAAATCGTTACTATAAACAGCATATTCAAAATTAGTACTTAAACCTAATTCCTTGAGTTGTTCATTAATTATCTTCTTTATTTTTTCTCCCGAAGTTCTTTTATGAATGGGTGTTTTAGATAAAATATTTTTATAAGCATTTTCAAATTGGTTTCGCTCGTAGTCTTTTAAGCGCTTAAAAGATTCAGTTTTAGATTGAACGTTTTTATTGCCATCAATACCAGAAATAATTTTAGTTGTAATCTTGCGGCTAGTAATCTTTTTAAACTGAATACTATCCATATCCAAATCCAATGAAATAGGGGAAAATTTATAGTTTTCTTCTAAGACTCCATCTGAATAGATATATATCTCATCATTTCTTTCATTGGTAGTACTGTAAATAAGTTCGCTAAAACTAGCTTGATCTGGTACTTGTATAGTATCAATTATACTATTATAAACATTATAATACTTTTCAATTTCTTCTAATTGAATTTCTCTAGATACCGATATAAGCACTTGGCGGATATTTAAAGTAAATTGGTCTTCTCTGTTATCATATGAATTTTTTATCCAATACCCTTGTACAAAAATAATTCCCAACAAGGAAAGTGTCATTAGTACAATGAGAAATGAAAATAGTTTATTATTCATAAATCAAAAATAGAATTTTAACATTTATAGACTCGTATATTTAACCAAATGTTAACAAAATTTAAGATTCTGTTTAATCAAATCTTTTTAACAGAAATAAATGTACTTCCTCCACTTTCTTTTGAGTATTTTTTAAATGTACGTTTTCAATTACAACATCCGCTAATTGACTCTTTTCAATATCACTCCATTGATGATTCATTCGGTTTTCAATTTCTTTTCTAGTAAGTTGATCGCGGTTTTTTACCCGTTTTAAACGTTCCTCTTTAGGTGAAGTAATCAAAATAGTATAATCACATAATTTATAACTTGCAGATTCAAAAAGAATGGCAGTTTCTTTTATACAATATACCCCATTTTGTTTATCAACCCATTTTTTAAAATGATGAGCAACTTTAGAATGAATAATTTTATTTACTTTTTTTAATAATTCATCATCATTAAAAATCATGTCTGCAACATATTTTTTATTAATTTCTGTTTTTAAATATGAGTTTTTACCCAATAAGGCAATTATTTTTTTACGAATAACCTTAGAAGTATTTGTAAGTTTTTTAGCTTCAATATCAGCAATATAAACTGGAACTCCCAAATCTAAAAACATGGATAGAACTGTGGTTTTTCCACTGCCAATTCCTCCTGTAAGTCCAACAACTTTCATTTAAAAATTAAATAATTAATTTTATTTTCTTGTATTTCAAGATTAATTATAGATTCAGGTTGCTTGATTAAGTGTGGTATCATGAAATCTTCTTGATCATTTTTTTTATCAAAATCGCACATTAGTAAAAAATTAATAGCAGCTATATTATTATAATCCTCCATCGCTACATCGAATCTTATGGTAACATTTTCAGGAACCAATCTTATAGATAGATCAGAGGGTAAATTATTGACAACAACTGGAACTAATAATGATTTCTGAGTAAATTCTTTTACAATAACATCTAGTTTAACAGTGTCTTCTGAATATGAAATACTTGTATCATTTGATTTATTTAAATTAACAATAGCCCCAATATTTTCATTAACATTTGTTAATTCTAACAATTCGGTTTTTATTTCAGTCAATGTGTCTAAATATTTTGTGGGTCCAGAAATTGTTATAGAATCTGGAGATATTTTATATTGACCAATCGAATTAAATCCATTTTTAAACTTAATGTTTTCCAACAAAGAAACTTTTACTTTTTTTGTTTTTAATTTATCTAAGAATACTTCCATTTTTTCAATCGAAACATTATTTACTATAATATCATTTTTTAATTGTGATGTGATAGTTCGTTTAAGTTCACTTTTGGAAATTATAAAACTAGAAGTTCCTGCTTTAATATATTTTGGCAAATCAATAGTTATTATTGGTTTGTTTATTTTATAATATAAAAAATAAAAACCACTCGTTGTAAAATCAAAACTTACTATATCATAATTGTTTTCTGAAACAATAACTCCAAGTGGAGCATTTATATAGTGAATTTCAGCTTCTAAATTAGATGTAAACTCTCGAGAAAATTTTGAAATAAACCAAATAAATGTTGTTACAAAAAGGAATAATAGAAACATCTTGGGTTTCCCTTTTTTTGTGTAATTTGTTTTAGTTTCTGACATCGACTTTAAAATATATTTATGTTAAAATTACTCAAAAAATAATTTAGGAAACTGTTTTTTAGGATCTCTTTTTAAAAAACGTATATAAATGGTAGATTTCAAAAAAGCAGAACCATATCCGATGAATTGTATGAAAACAGCAATAATAGTTAATAAACCAATAGATATACTTTTATTCTTAATACTAGCATCTAGAAATATTATACTTAAATAAGCTACTGTTGGTACTAAGAATAAAAAATTAAAAAGGATTGCAAAACATAAGGAAGCAATCACAAAAAAAACAAAAAGAGTAGGAAACCAAAAAGTGATGTTAGCAGTATTTGGATGCCAATCATTTAGTATAGGTCTTACCAAACCAAACTTATAAACTTGCTGATAAAATTTTTTCCATGAAACCCTTCGTTTATGATAAACAAAAGCGTTTGGTATAAATACAGTTTGATAATTTTCTTTTAAAATACGTTGAGATAAATCTGGATCTTCACCAGGGTGAATTTTTGAAAAACCGTTAGTCTTTAAAAACACATTTTTAGAAATTCCCATATTAAAGCTTCTGGGTTCAAATTTCTTGATACTTTTTTCACTTCCCCTAATACCTCCAGTGGAATAAAATGAAGTCATTGCATAATTAATTGCTTTCTGAACTAATGAGAAATCAGTATTTGCAGAATCTGCTCCACCAAAACAATCATAAAATCTTTTTTTCAAAAAAGCATCTACTGTTTTTAGATAATGAGAAGGTAAAATACAATCGGAGTCCAAAATGATAAAGTAGTTACCTTTAGCCCTTTGCATGCCAAAATTTCGTGAATTTCCGGGCCCAGAATTTTCTTTAAAATAATAAGAAATATTTAATTTTTCTTGAAAACCTGATATGATGTCTTTACAAGTATTAGAAGAGCCATCCTCAATTATTACAATTTCATATGCTGCTTTAAAATCTAATTTCAAAAAACTTTCTAAAAGTTCTTTCACTTCTTCTGGCCTGTTAAAAACAGGGATTATAAAGGAATATGTTATAGAATCAAGCATTAAACAAAGGTAAGTAAAAAAAAAGCCACCCATAATTACTTATGGATGGCTCATCGTTTTATAAATTTTATTATTTCATAAAAGTTTCCATTACTTCATTACTCACTCCCATATTTGAGAAGCCTCCGTCATTATATAGGTTCTGAAGCGTCACCCTTTTAGTTAAATCACTAAACATAGCAATCGTATAATTAGCACAATCTAAAGCGGTAGCATTACCTAATGGTGACATTTTTTCAGCATAAGCAATAAAACCATCAAAACCTTTTACCCCTTGCCCAGCCGTTGTAGGTGTTGGAGATTGAGAAATAGTATTTACCCTAACTTTCTTATCCCTCCCAAAAAAGTAGCCAAAACTACGAGCGATCGATTCTAAATAGGCTTTGTTATCAGCCATGTCATTATAATCAGGGAATACACGTTGTGCTGCCATGTAGGTTAAAGCAACAATACTACCCCATTCACTCATTGCATCTTTTTTGTACAACACTTGCATTACTTTATGGAAAGAACCTGCAGAAACATCCCAACCTTTATGAGTAAAGGTATAATTCTGATCGGTATAAGCTTTCCCTTTACGAACATTAACAGACATTCCAATTGAGTGTAAAACAAAATCGATTTTACCACCTAAAATCTCCATTGATTTGTCTACTAGGTTTTCTAAATCTTCTATACTGGTAGCATCTGCTGGAATGATTTCAGAATTAGTTTTAGTTGCCAATTCTTTTATTTGTCCCATTCTCATTGCAATTGGCGCATTTGTTAAAACAAATACTCCACCTTCTTCATGAACTTGTTCGGCTGTTTTCCACGCAATTGAATTTTCATCTAAAGCTCCAAAAATAATTCCTCGTTTCCCTTTTAATAAATTATATGCCATCGTTTTTTATTTTTTACGGTTGTAAATATACACTTTAATTCAATAGTTCTTTTGCTTGATTTATTGCTGAAATCGATTTGTTTTTACCACCAATCATTTCTGCAATTTCACTAACTCTTTCTTCTTTTGTTAGTGTTTTTAATTTTGTTTCAGTGAGTTGATTCACATCTTCTTTGAAAATTTTAATATGCTGATTTCCAACTGCTGCTAGTTGTGGTAAATGAGTAATTGCAAACATTTGCATTGTCAAACTCATCTCCTTTAAAATTTCAGCCATTTTGTAAGCAATTTCTCCTGAAATACCAGAATCTATTTCATCAAAAATAGCCGTTGGCAACTTTTTGTATTGGGCGATTACTGCCTTAATCGAAAGCATAATTCTACTTAATTCTCCACCTGAAGCAACTTTATTTAAGGGACCAAAATTATGTCCCTTATTTGCAGTAAATAATAATAATAATGAGTCTGTACCATTTTTCTTAAAAATCGTTGTTGAAGTTAATTCAAACTTAAAAGTTGCATTAGGCATTCCCAATTCATTTAATATATACGTGAGTTTATTTTTTAAGGTAGGTATAACAATTAGGCGCTTTTTATGAATTTTATTGGCGAGATCTTGTACCTTATTTTTTAATTTTCCTTTATATATTTCTAGTTTTTCAATTTCTCCATCTAGATTATTAGTGATTTCAATTTTTTCTTCTAATATTTTTTGAATTTCAACCAATTCAGGAACTGTAGCAACATTATGCTTTTGTTGAAGTTTATAAATAGTTTGAAGTTTTTCGTTAATTTTATTAAGTAATGAGGGATCTGCCTCTATACTTAATGATAAATTAATTATTTCCTCAGAGATATCATCCATCTCAATAATAATGCTATTTATTCGTTCGTATAAATTTTGAAAATCTAAAGAAACAGCATTCAGTTTAAAAAGTAGACTTCTTATTTCTTTTAAAGTATTTAAAGCTCCATACTGCTCTTGATTTAACAAACTAGTTACAGCTGTTAAAGTTTCTTGAATGGTTTCTGTGTTATTTAGTTTACTAAAAGTTTCTTCTAATTCATTTTGTTGTACATTTTTTAAATTAGCTTCCACCAATTCATCATATAAAAAAGTATTATAATCCAACTCTTTAGATGCGGATTCTTTCTTATAAATCAATGCTAAAATTGTTTCTGAAACTTCCTTATAATCTTGTAATTTTTCAGAATAACTTTTCAACAACACCAAATTACCAGCTAAAACATCTAAAATTTCTAATTGATAGGTTTCTGAAAATAAGGAAAGAGTTTCATGCTGACTATGTATGTCTAGCAAATAATTTGACAGTAATTGAAGCTGAGAAAGAGTTACTGGTGTGTCATTTACAAATGCCCGTGATTTACCAGAAGGTAAAAGTTCTCTTCTTATTATAGTGTGTACATCAAAATCAAGTTCAAATTCATTAAACAAAATTAAAAATTGACTTTTATCTAATATAAACTCTGCTTCAATAATACATTTTAAAGTATTATTCCTTATGCTATTTAAATCTGCTCTTTTGCCTAAAACCAAAGAAAGAGCACCTAGAATAATAGACTTTCCCGCACCTGTTTCCCCAGTAATTGATGTTAATCCTGAAGTAAATTCAACACAGATATCATCTATAAGAGCAAAGTTTTTTATGGAAAGTTTAGAAAGCAAATCTTAATTTTTAAAATTATATTTAAAATCTCTAATGAATGCAAATAAATAATTCTATTTAATAAAATATATCTTAATATTTTATCTCCGCCCAATTAGATCTTTTGGTAGGAGCCATTCTATTCAAATTATTGATAAGCGATGTGATGTCTACGGCAGGTCCATCTGAGAATATACTTTGAATTTCATCTGATTTTGCATCAAAAAAAGTACGCAACAAATAAGAGTTTGGTCTTCTGTCATTAATTCCCTTCAGAATATTTATGGCATCAGCAATATTAGATTTTGCAATTCTAGGAGATGTAGACATTAAATCTAACCCATTTAGATGATATTCATACATAGCAGAATGAAACTCTGAATAAACCTGAGAAAGTAAAGCATCGTTTAAGCTATATCTTGATTGCTTACCATCGGTAGATTTCCATCCTCTAAAACCACTAGTTGCAGCAATATTTACGATTTGTTTTGCTATTGCAAAATAAGGCTCACCTCCATTCAATTCAAAAGTATCGGCGTCCAGACCAATAATAGTATAAACATGAAAAGCAATAACAGATATTAAATTTGACGTAAAGCTATTAATATTAAAAACCAATGGTTGAAACTCTACATAACTAAAATTAAATTGTTTATCGTTATAATTATAAATTGGACTTGTATAAGAAGATCCATATACCGGTCTAGATGACTGAATTTGTATCGTAGCTGTAAATAAATTTGAATCGAAATTAGAAATTATAATAGACATATTGCATTCTATTTTTTCTTGATTCTTATAACTTTTATCGGTCCAAGCAGTTGTATTTATAAATTCAGTTAATTGAGTTTCTAAAATTCTAAAAACTTGATTATTAGGCTGCCCTGTTTGCTCAGCATTAATATAAACCGAACAGTTTAACTCTTGAGCATAACTAAATATTGATACAAAAAAAATAGGTACAAAAAGTAAATTTTTAAACATGTAATTCTTTTAAAATGTGTTGTAAAATATCGTTTGCGACTTCCTTCTTAGTTTTAACTTTAAAAGTAGCTATTTTATTATCTTTAGATATCAACGTTATTTTATTAGTATCTAATTTAAAACCTGCACCTTTATCATTAAGCGAATTTAACACAATTAAGTCTAAATTCTTTTTATTCAATTTTGTTTTTGCATTTTCTAATTCATTTTGAGTTTCCAATGCAAAACCCACTAAATATTTATTGGATTTTATTTCTCCTAATGAAGCTAATATATCTTTGGTCTTATTTAGTTCAATAGTTAAAGTTTCTTCTTTTTTCTTAATTTTATGAAGCGCAACTTTACTGGGTGTGAAATCAGCTACTGCTGCACTTAAAATAGCAATTTCACAATTTTTAAAATAATGATGAGTTGCCTTAAACATTTCATTAGCAGAAGTTACACTTATAAGATTAATAGCATCGTTGTTTATTTTAAGACTAACTGGTCCTGAAATTAAAGTTACCTGGGCACCTAAATTTGCAGCTACCTCAGCAATAGCATATCCCATTTTACCACTGGAATGATTTCCGATAAATCGAACGGGATCTATAGCTTCATGAGTAGGTCCTGCTGTTATTAATATATTTTTATTTTTTAAAGGAAGTCCATCTAAAATATTTTTTTCAATTAATGAAATAATATTTTCTGGTGCTGCCATTCTTCCTTGTCCTTCTAAACCACTAGCTAATTCGCCAAAATCTGCAGGAATTTGAATATTACCAAACTCATTTAATTTTTTAAAGTATATTAAAGTTGAAGGATGTTTATACATGTCTAAATCCATAGCAGGGGCATAATAAACAGGACATTTAGCAGATAAATAAACAGCTAACAATAAATTATCGCAAGTGCCATTAGCCATTTTAGACAGGGTATTTGCTGTTGCAGGAGCTATTAACATCAAATCGGCCCAAAGGGCTAACTCAACGTGATTATTCCATTGGGCATTTTCGTTATCTTCTTTAGTGAATGAGGAATAAACTTCATTTTTAGAAAGTGTAGAAAGCGTTAGAGGAGTGACAAACTCTTTAGAGGAAGGAGTCATCACCACTTTAACATTAGCTCCTTTTTTTACAAAAAGGCGAACTAAAAATGCAGATTTATAAGCGGCAATACCGGCAGTTACACCAAGTAAAATATTTTTACCACTTAGAACTGACATTTATTATTTTTCTAATTCTTCGTCTTGAGTATTTCTATGGTAGATTTTATCATCTAACCATTCTTGAACAGCAATTGCATGTGGTTTTGGTAATTTTTCGTAAAATTTTGACACTTCAATTTGCTCTTTATTTTCAAATATTTCTTCTAAGCTATCATTATAAGTAGCAAACTCATCTAGTTTCTCTAATAATTCTTTCTTGATATCTTCATTTATTTGAACTGCTCTTTTCGAAATAATAGATATGGCCTCATAAATATTATTTGTTGGTCCATCTACTAAGTTTTTATCAATGGTAGTAGTGTTTGAAGGCGCTTCAGTATTCTTTAAATCTTTCATATATTTATTTTTAACTCGGAACTTCGGTTGTTCCTAATCTTATTCCTATATCTATTATTATTTCGTTTGCTTGTTCTGATAGTTCACTTTCACTATAATATTTTAAAAAATCATCGTAATATTCTAAGGCTTTTATCAAACGTTCTTCAACCTTTTGCGGTACGCTTTGCAAAGCTAACTCATATTGTGCTTGAAAGCGGCCATAATAGGCATCTATCCTATAAATAGAACCTGGGTGATCGCTTATGAAATTTTCAAAAGCAGCTATTGCGTTTTTATAACTATTTAGTGCCAATCCCGTTTTCAAATATTGCATTGCAATTTCAATATCTTTTTTCTGCAACTTTAAAGTTAGCAAATTAACTTTATTATTTGATTCTGTACGATATTTTGAATTTGGATATGTATCAATAAATGATTGCAGTTTTTCTAATGCTATGTAGGTATCTGTTTGATCTAAAGAATAAATAGGTGATAATTCGTAATAACTAGAGGCAGATTTATAGGATGCTAATTCTACACTGTCACTCTTGGGATAAGAAACTACAAAACGTTCAAACTGATAACCGGAAAGGTAGTAATCTTCAAGTTGGTAATAAGTATTTGAATACATGAACATTAATTTTTCAGCTTGAGGCTTTCCCCTGTAAACTGGAACAACTTGTTCCATCAGCTTTAATGCTTTTTTATATTTACCCTTATTGTACATTTTTTCTGCCATTGCATATTTCAATCCAGAATCTGGATTTCTTAACATCTTTTGGTATTCACCACACGAGCTAATAACAATGATAGATAATAATAGTAATATACTCTTTTTCATAGATTTAAAAACGTCGTGCAAAAGTAATCAATTTAAAGAGATTACAAAAACTTATTAGGGTACTAAAGTAGAGATCATTTTTTTGTTGTTCCTAGTGTTTT
>Ga0209092_10000286_pt1 | contig 48290 bp, 52 predicted proteins | sample FraStrMetagenome_FD_187446 | JGI IMG/M metagenome (GOLD analysis project Ga0209092, IMG submission 187446) | Marine eukaryotic phytoplankton communities from Arctic Ocean - Fram Strait ARC3M Metagenome (SPAdes) (version 2) | ecosystem: Environmental > Aquatic > Marine > Oceanic | place: Fram...
AAACACTGTATAGATATGAAACATTTCTATGATCTATATTGTAACAATACTTCAGAAGATATTAAACCTTCTAATAGATAACTAATTCCATGAATAATAATGACCTTTTATCTTCTTCTTTTTGACACCCCATGAAAAAAATCTACCAGACCTTAATGATTTAGGTTGTCTTCTAAATGAACATGCTTCATTTGATAACAAATCTTCATTATTATCAGTTGATCTAGATAATAAGTTATCTGATTCGGAAAATAATGGTACATCTACAAAATTTCTTCGTCCAGTTAATTCATCTTCTATTCTTTTTTTATAATTATCCATATCTTCAACATTTACTTCTTCTAAATAACAATATAATTCACCATTTGTGGATAATTCTCCTATTTTACTGGTAATATTTCTATGTATATCATCATAATCGGTGAATTTTAGCAACATATTAATACTATTATTATCTAACTTATAAAAGCATGATAGTAACTTTCCTAAAAACTTATTTAAAATATTATCTTTAACTTTTACACTATTAATGACCTTTTTACTCAATTCAATAAATTTTATATCTGATTCCATATACAAAACCTTATCTGGTAAAAAATCACTATGTATAATTACTCTAATTGTATCCATTTATATATAATTAGAAGAATTTATGTGCCAATACAAATGTTATTATAAACGCATTAAAAGTTCCACATCCGAGATATCTTACATATTTGATTCTATCAATTTTATCACATGTTCCTTTAAAGTTGGATAAAAAACCACTTTCTTGGATGCCTTTTTTTTTCTTATTTTTAACATATTTTTCAGTGCATCCAACATGCATCATTACTCCAAATGTCATTATTACTGCCACGACAATACCAAAAATTTTATACTTTCTAGGTATATCCTTATAAAGCAACAAAATAGCAGCAAATATCAACATAACTATTACATCTTTTATATGATCGTAGTAGTCTCCAAACTTAGTTTGCATATTATATGTTCTGGCAAAATTACCATCCATGCAATCAAAAAAATAAGATAATGACATCATCATCGCAGATAATTTATAATTTCCTTTAAAATAATAATAATTAAACAACATCCCAGTTATTAATGATAAAGTTGTTATACCATTAGGATTAAATCCTAATTTATAAAAAATAGGGTTCAACTGTTCAGCTATATTTATTAAGATATTATCTATAGGATTCTCATATTTTTCAGGAAGTTTTCTAGAAGTCATTTATATATACTTATAAATTAATACTATCTTTCAGCATTAGTCTATCTAACTTATACCCAAATACTCCAACATACATTAAAAATAATAAAAATATTGGATCAATATTATTTCTAAATCGTTTATTATAAGCAACATCGGCGGTAAGTATACCTAAATTTGTCAACATTATAGTCTGTAGATACTGATTTTGATTCATTCTTTACTATTTATATTTAGGAAGGGGTTTTATTTATAGATTTTTAACTTAGATTTTTAGATATTTCGCAAAATAATTTCCTATTACATCGAAGCCTTTCTTATAATAAAACTCTTGAGCATTTACCCTACTACATAATCCTATCTTTTTACATCCATTATCTCGGCAAAAATCTATAGAATAATTTACTAACATTCCACCATAGCCTTTATTTCTATAAGATTTATCAACAACTAAGTCTTCTATATGTCCTAATTTATCACCCATATAAATGAATTTAGATTCCAATAAGACTGTTATTGTTCCAACTATAATACCATCATCTTCTATTACAAATATATTATGTCTAATATCATTACTAATATCTTCGAAAATGTTATTAAATATTTCCTGATCATATCTTATTATAGGTTTTAATTGATTTAAAAGTTCTAGATATCTTTTATTATAATCGGTTTTTTGGAGTTTTCTAATGGACATTATCCTAATATTGTATATTAAAATAATATAGTTTTAATATAAAATATTTACAGGGTTTTTATTTAATAATACCTTCTTTTCTTAATTGTTTTGCTCTTGCCCCATTAGTTTTTATACACTTACCTGTTAATGGATTTAATACCTTCCCCTTTGGACACTTTATTTCATCTGGAGATTGATTATCTATTCTATTTTTACATCCTTCTCCTTTGACCCAAATACAATGAGATTGTTCTCCACATTTGGGATTAACAGTTTTTTTCAGTTCAACACATATCATTTCAGGAGAACCTACTTCTTGTTGTATAATACCACTATCTTCTGATAAATTTCTAAATTTTTCTTCACTAAGTATCATTTCCTTAATTGTATTAAAATGTTCATATGCTTCTGATGGCAAATATCTATCTTTTTGACCTGATATACACATACGGTGAATAAGCTTATTTATTTCTTTGAGAATATTTGGATAATCATTCGTTCTACTACAAAACTTGTCATCCTCATAAACATACGGCATGAATACAAACCCTAAAAATCCGCTCCAAATCATTAAAATATTTATTCCTAATCCAAAAACATCACTTTTAATCTTGATATCTTTAACCCGTTTTTTACCATTATTTTTTTTAGCATTCAATATAAAATTAACATGTTCCTCTATATTAATACTTGTGTATGGATTTTCTATACTCGATAAATTATCTGCCATATTTTCAGATACAACTGTTGAGGCATATGATTTATCATAACTTCTGATTAAAGCTTTAGCTACATATGTCATTATTTTATCTTTAGAATACCCATGCCTGTATGATTTTACGATAAACTCTATAATGTAATCTGAATAAACAAACATTTCGGGAGGATTTACAAAATAAAAATTATCTTCAAAATTTGTCCAACTATTATGTGTTTTTCCTCTTCCCCAATCAATATATCTAACATCATATTTGTCTCCTAATGGTCTTGCTACAATATTCTGATTTTTGATATCTCTATGAGAATAGTTGCTATCATTCATTTCAACAAGCCCAATAAACAAGTTCTCCATCGAATAAAATAAAGTTATAAACTCAATTTCCCTCATTTTCATTATTTCAGCCTTACTTTTAGTACTTTTTAAATTTATCATTCTATAGTCAAATTCGTCTAACATATCTAGCAAACTCAAGCCTCCATCTTCCTGTTCTAATATAACTAAATCTTTCAAATTATTATTACCTTGTCTGTCATGTTTATAAATACTACAATCACTAAACATCCTATCATTTGATACATTGGGTTTAGCAGGTGAATTACAAAATTTAGGCTTAGAATAATGGTATAAAAAATTATTATCTATTCTATCAATTATATCATATTCTTTCATCTCATCGATAGCATCTTGTCTTTTCATCAATTTCGACACATTTACATGGGAACGCTCTTGCCCTACACACTTCAATGATGGGTCTTTATATACACATCCATATGAACCTCTCGCTATAAATTTACCTCCTCTAAGATTATTAATCATTATTAATATAAATTAATATTTTTTAAATTCCACAACCCAATTACCACGCTCATTATAAATTTTAATATCATAAATTAATTCTTTAAAATTATTCATTAGTTTTTGAATCATATCTTTACTAAATACGTAATAATATCGTTGAAATACCTTACCATCCCTTTTTCTCATCCATTTTACATAGTTGGAACCTTTTTTAAAGTCTCTTTTTATTTTTTCACCTTCTTGATTCTCTACTGACCAAACGGAAAAAATCCCATGACCACCATGTTTCAGACTTCTAATCATTTCACTTATAGCTATAACTCTATGTTCGTCACTCGCCATATGATGATATACAGCAATTGACATAGCATAATCATAATAGTTAGATTGGCATGGAATACACAAACAATTACCAAGTCTAACACTTAGACCATTTTTTCGACATATATTCACAAAATTTGAACAATTATCAAATCCTTCAAGTGTTAAATTAGTATTATATCTCATATTCTTCCCATTACCACATCCAATATCTATACCTTTCATGTGTGTGTCCTTGCTATTCAAAAAACTTTTTACAAAATCCCAGATACAAAATCTGGTATCTGAAAAATGCTCCGAAATATTACTATATACGGCATAAACATGGTCTTGTTCAATAGATGACATTTTTTTTTACCTAAATTTATTTTAATTAATAAACAAATTTAAATAATATATTAAAGATTTACTGTAAGTTAATACTATATTATCTAAAAATGAATAAACTTTTCAATAGATTTTTAATTAATTTTCCTAAGAATACAGTATTTGGTTGGGGAGCAAAGATAGATAAAATAGATACAATGAAAGTATTAGGTATTTCTTATCATAAACGCAAATATATGATTTTTAATAATAAGCATCCATATGTATTAAAAATAAAATACCTGGATATTGAAAAAAATAATATGCATCACTACAGTTTAAATGGTAATCCGTCAATATATATTACACCACTTACAAAACCTAATATTATTACGTTTGACAGTAGTCATATATGTGATACAAATTATGTTGTAATATCTAGAAGATTCGAAAATGAGAACACGTGTAAGCATTTTATAAATGATCTAAAATTAAATATTGACAATATTAATAATACCATAGATATATTATTATCTCAACACTATATCAAAAAATAATTCTAATTATCTAAAGATTTTTTATATTTATAATTTATATGAAAAATATTTTAGACAATATACAATCTGGATATAGTTTATACAATAAAAACTATCAATTTATTGGAAAAACTGGTGAGTTTAAAATGATGAATGCGGATAGAACTCTTAGATGGCTACAATTGACTAACGATTCTAAGAATCAGTGGATTTATGGTAATATCACCAGGTCTTATAAGAGAGGTTTCATATTGGAAAACTTAGTCATAAAGGAAAACTAAAAATTTGATGAAAAAATCCAAAATTGAGTTAGATTAAAACACATTCTAAATATGCCACATAAAGATCAAAGTCAATCACGTCGTTCCAAAAAAAGAGATTCTAAATTTAATAATGGAGGTAAATCTATATATAGTTCAAAACATAATCGTCTATTTGAAAATAGAGGTCCTGGTAAAAATAATAAAAACACAAATAAGAAGGTAGTTAGTTAGATAATATTTTTTTATTATACTCTACTTCGAATAATGATTTAACTACCTCGTTTTCAAACATTATTTCAGGGGGATTTTCCCAGTCACTAAATGGTTTAGCATTAGAGGTAGACTTTTCTGATCCTAATAATGAATGAAGAGCACTTATTCTTCTCTCAATTGTTGATAATTTACGTGATTGTTTTCTTGTCAAATATTTCCATTTCCATTCAAATTGTAACGCTGCTGACCAATCTGGAAAATTTTTAACATAGCATACAGGAGACCAAGTTTCACCCTTTTTCACCCTTATACTGGTAGCCTTAGCACCGCCTTTCAACTCTCTATTATGTTGTCTGACTCGTCTTTCGAGATTAACAGTTGCTCCTACATATGTAGCATTTCCAGTAGATAGTAATAAATATACATAAGACATTATATATATATTTACTACATAATTATTTATATAGTTATTAATTAATTTATGGATCCTAAAATATTTAGTTTTCCAATAAAAATTTTCAGGAATAGTTTGTACATTTATAAAAAAACCCCCCCCCCTCAAACAAGTAAGGAATTTACTTAAGGAATTTCCCTGAATCCAAAAAAGCTCCTAAATTCGATGAAAATCGACACTCATTAACCTAATAAAGTATTACCTATTTATTATAAATTACTTGCGCAAGTAATTGCTATGGTATCATGCTTTTTTTATAAGGAATTTTAAGGAATTTAAGAGGTTTTTCTTGTAATTAAGGAATTATATAAAATAAATATATCTCAGGATAAAAAGATAATAATAAACAATATTTTTGAAACAATATATATCATTTAGGTATTAACACCTGCTGATTCTGGAGGTTAAGGTCATGACTAAATTTTAGCAAAACAGTGTTTTTAGGAACAATATGATGTCATGCTTTTTTGCGTCAACCTTTTGTCAACTAATAAGGAATTTTTGTCAACTTTTGTCAACCCTGCGTCAACCCTGCGTCAACCCTTAAGGAATTTCCCTAATTTTCTCATATTTTATTAATATTTTAATGATATAATTCATCATTAAACCTCCAGATGTAGATATATTCTTATTCTTAATATAAATTATGGTGTCATGCTTTTTATAAGGAATTTTTATTAAATACTTAAAGTTTTTATTTTATAATATAATAAATGGTTTTATATGTCTGTCCAAGATGTCAATATTCTTCTAAACTCAGAAATGATCTTAGAAGACATTTTAAACGTAAAAAGCCATGTAAGGTTCTGTTTAAAAATATAGATATTCATACATGTATCAAGATGATATTGGGTGAAGAATCTAAGCCCAAATCTATTAAAAATACTGTTGAAAATATAGACGTCAATTCAAATATTCAACATATATCTGCTAATAGTTATCAAAGTTCAAGTGAAAGCTCATTAGATAATGATTTCTACGAATGTAAATATTGTGAAAAAATGTTTAATAATCGACAAGCTAGACATAAGCATCAACTTAGGTGCGAACATAAACTGAAACATTATTTCACTAAGGAAGAAGTAGCTCAAAAATTGGCAGAAAAAGACATTCTTATCAATGAACTGAGACATCAGATTGGTTCATTACTTGAAAAAGTAGGAGATACTTACAATACAAATACATATAATATAGTCATAAATCCATTTGGAAAAGAAAATACTAGTTATATCACCGCAGATTACGTTAATAATTTAATAAATAGTGGACCATATAATAGTATTCCCAAATTAATTAAATATATTCATTTTCACCCAGAGCATAAGGAAAATCATAATGTTAAAATACCTAATAAAAAGCAGTCTTATGCTCAGATTTATAATGGTTCTAAATGGGAATATCAATCTAAACGGGAAACTATCGAAAAGATGTCTGACAGAGCATATGCTATCCTGAATAAGCATTATATTGGAGGTAATCAGCATATGCATAAATTTAAATCTAATTTTGATGATAATAGTCCTGAATTATCTAAAAGACTTATCAAAAATATTGAACTTACAATTCTTAATCATCAAGAAATGATAGTAAATAAATAATTAAATAAAATATAATTTAGTTATTTATAGTTTGCATAATCCTAATACATTAAAATCAGTTTCACCCGAATCTATTTCATCTTTATAACCTCTATGATTTCCTATATGTCTTGTGTTAGTATCTTTATCTATGAAGTCATAACAATAATGAGTATGACCACTTAAACATATCAAATTATTTGGATGTGTAATAGGTAAATCATTCGCAAATATTGTTTTAAATTTTTCACTATCCCATTTAGGAGATGATGTTCCCTTTATAATACTTGGATAGTGTGTAATCAGCACTGTTTTTCTGGAAAAATCTATATTATCCAGGATCCATTTTTTATCAATTGAATTCATTTCATTGAATATTTGCTTAGTAATAGGTGTAATGATATTATTTTTTTTATAATGAATTCTATTTAAACAATTAACATAATTTCTATCACATTCATCTGGATAGTTACCCCATAAAGTACATCCCATAAATTGTATATCTTTATAAATTTCACAGGATTTATCTAATAATGTTACATTACTATAATCTTCAAAAAATAAATGATATTTAGCTCTTAATTCTCTATATGTATATTTATCGCTATAATATTCGTGATTTCCTAATATAATAAAGGTTTTTTTCCAGTTATTACTAACATAATCAATAAAAAATTTATAACTTGGCAGATGTATTTGTCCTATATCTCCTGCTAATATTAAAATATCGCTTTTAGATTCGAAATTTAAATTTGACTTTAAGTATTCTAAATGTAAATCAGAATATAATTGTATAATCATTATTGTTAATAATAAATAAACCTTTATGTAATTAATAACCAAGTTTCTCAGCTTCTATAAATTCTTCAACATCAAGGAGATTTCTTACCGGTTCTAATAACTCAATTAAAAATTTTGAAATAAATGTTTTTAAGTCTACAGGATGGATATTACCAGCCACAATATTTTTGACAACATCGTCATAGTCATCACATTCTATATTACCACCATATTGTATTGGTCTATTAAATGTAATTTTCGATTGTCTAGATATAATTATTTTATAAACTACTTTTTGAAAGAATTGAAACAATCCTGTATCTACACTTGCTTCTGGGCAAAAAGCCTTCCCAATTTTCTTTTTTATCTGTTTAGGAGTATCTATAAGATCAATTTTAGTATTAATTTCACTACTACTCATTTTATCTCCTGAATCTTCACCGAAAGATTTAATCATAGGATTCATAAGATGAGCACGTTTCTTATATCCCATAATAGGTAAATACTTATCAGCCATCATAAATATTTTCCTCTGATCAATTCCTCCAAATTGACAATCACAATCCAGATATTCTTCATCAAGAACCTGTAATCCTGGATATAACAATGACGCCATTTTAGGATTTTTACTTTGTTTAACTACCTCAGCTCCTGCCTTAGTAGCGTCTCTTAAAGATGTTTTAGACATTAGTCTATACATATCCATTGTATATTTGGGAGATAGCTGATATTCGGTCCCCCTTACGAACTTTATTTTATTATCAATAGTATCTTTTGAAACACCTAGAGCACATAGAGTTTCTTTTATTAGCATTGTATAATATTTAACTCTATATTCTAGTTGTTTTTCTGTTGATTTCAATGAGTCTAGATAAGCATGTAAATCCGCAAATAATATAGTAACAACACAATTCGCATCTAAAAAGTCTTTAATTTTTAATAGTGGCATTATATAACCTATATGAGGCTTACCTGTAGTAGCTGTTCCCCAGTATAATTTTAAGTCTCTATCTTCTAGAATTAATTTAATACTGTCTTCTCCAATAACTTCTTCTAAATCTTTAGCAATCATGTTATATTTATCACTAGTTGATAGTTCCATTTTAATTAATTCATGATTTATTCTTAAATATATATATAATTTTTACTTAAATAGGTAACTATTATATTAATAAAATGGGAAGTCATTTAGACAGAGATGATATAGAATTTCTAATGGAGGGTATGGAACCAAAAGGTATTATTATTGGAGGCATATTTGCTACAATTTTATCAGCTTTTTTTTTATATAATTTAGTTTAATTAAGTTTATTTTTTATTTAAAATTACTTGTATATATTTAAATAAATGAAAGTCGCAATTACTAGTCCTAAAATTGAAATGTTATATAATAATGGCGTTAGGTTTAATACAATATTATGGTATGATTTTTTCACAAACTGTGGATTTGATGTATCATTTGTAACTAATGAAGACATTAATCCAGATGACCCAGTTCATAAAAACTATAAATTTTTGAATTATATGAATTTATGGGATATTAAAGATAAAAAGAGTAAGCTAAAGGATAATTACAAGGAATCATACCCGGAACTATTCGATTTTGATGTGGTATTTAATATTGGCATGTATGATCAACCATATTTTGATATATTAAAAAAACACAATATTAAACTAATATATGTTATGCTTGGTAGTAATTACCATAATGATGTTCATAGTATAATAGATGACCGCTTTGAAACAGGGAAACATACTTTTTGCTTTGATGAAATATGGATAAGTCCACATTTTAAATATTGTCAAGAATACTATAAAATTAGATATAATACACCTAATGTATTTTTATGTCCCTATTTTTGGAGAGAAGATATGTTTGTTCAAGAAAAAGTTATTGATAAAATACTGAAAGATACAAATGAATTAAAAGTAGCAATAGTAGAACCTAATATTGAACAGGCCAAAAATTGCTTAATTCCTATAGCTATATGTGAGAAAGCAGGTAAATATATTAAAAAGGTTAAAGTATTTAATACTGTTAAATTTAAAGATTATAGCTTTTTCAAATCTTTCCTCCTAAATACAAACATTTGTAAAGATGGTAAATTAACCGTTGAGGGAAGACATCCATTACCAATGATATTATCAGAATATTGTAATTGTGTAGTATCTTATGTGGAAGACTGTGACCTAAATTATGTATTTCTTGAATGCTTTTATCTTGGAGTTCCACTTATTCATAATTCTCCTATGTTAAAAGAATATGGTTATTATTATCCCAGACTCGATGTTTCAAGAGGGGCAGAACAAATTATTAAAGTATTAGCACATCATAATAGAGAAGAATATATTAAAAAACATAAGCCTCTTATTGAAAAATATTCTGTAACTAATCCACTATATATAGCATGGACAAAGGCCAGATTAAATGGCGAAATCAATTTTGATTGTGAATTCAAATAGATATTATATAAGTTATTTTATATAAAATTTATTCAACATACTGATTTTTTTCTATTTTATCTTTTAAACTATTTATTCCATCAACTGACATATTTAATTTATCTTTTTTTGATGTTTTATCTAAAAGTTCAACAGCCTTTTTGGTATCTCCTGATTTAATAGCATCCGCAATTTCTTTATTATCTTTAATAGCATCTATAAGTTCATTGGCTTTGTCAGGGTCATTCATAGCTTCTGGATTATTATCTATAATATTTTTCATAATTTCTTCATTTGAAATTGTATCATCCAATTGCTGTAACTCTTTTTTAGATAAATCTTTATTACCCATATAGGATTTAAGAATATTCGCATGAATTCTTCCAGAATGTTCTTTTGATTCTTTTTTATAAAAAGTAACCACCTGATTTAAATCATTTTCATAGTCAGAGTCACCACCTTCAATTTTTTTTAGCTCTCGCATATAGGATTTATTGTCTAAATAGTAAAAAATTTTAAATAATACACCGAAATCTACAGTATTAAGTGTCAATATAGTTGAAATAATTGTTGTTATTGTAGTAGATATTGCCAAATAAAATCGTTCATCTTTCAGAGCTCTGAATATAATGATCATATTAATAAATCCACCTGCCACTGGTGTAGATGCTAAAATAAATAGTAATAAATAAACCCAATCTAATTCTTTTGTATAATCAAACCAGTTTATTTTAAAAGTAAATAATTCGGACAAATATTCAAAAATATTACTTATAATGAAGAAAAATATTTTAGGATCTAATAATTTGATAAATATTAATGGTAAATTATTTAAACATACATTCATTGAACTATCATCCATTTTTTCTTGAATTTCATTCACCTTTTCAAGTTCTCCACCTTTTAAATTTTTCATTTGAATCAAATCTAGTATATTTTTTACTTGTTCTTTAGACAAAATATGTTTATATTTTTTTGATAATTTCTTATATGCTTCAGATGATTTATTACTTGAAAAGTTCTTAACAAAATCTTTAACATATCTAGATAATTCATATAGTCTTTCTATGATAATTTCTTTATTATCATCGACAAATGCTTTATCATTATTATCTAAATTTGTAGAAATAATATTTAATAATGTTGAATAGTTATAGTTAGATTCCATATTAATATATGATAATATATATTTTTGTAATTAATATTTAATGTGTTAGTAATTTAATAAAAATTATTATAGGAACTTATAATATAATGGTAAAAACTATATACGTTAGTAAAGTTATGTCAGATGATGAAATATCTGATAAAGAAGGTGAGTATTTTGATGAAAATACATATAATATGATATTAGATGAGGATGTAGATGTCTATAGAAAAGAAGATGGAAAATTATTATTAAAACTAAGAAAAAATTGTATAGATCAAAATATATGTAATAACGCGGTAGGTTCATTGAAAGATGCAGCTAAAAAGAAACATGAAAATCGAGGTGCTTCCGCAGGTGTATTAGATAGAGATAAGATGGCTAACTATATTGGTGAATTTGTTAAGCCAGGAAAATTCAGAACACGTTTTAAATCCAGTGTTAGTGGTAAATTTAGTAAACAGGCGACATCAAACTTGTCTCCATCTAATATAATTGGATACTACGATAAACCAGATAGAAATTTAAAAGGTAAAGGTGCGCCATGTAGATTAACTGCTTTTAATAGAGATTATCCTGAGTTATGGGATAAAACATTACCATTTTTACAAAGGTGCGATGAGATGTTTAAACAACTAACTCCTGAACAATACAAGTTACAATACGACAGAGCAAATGAAACTTCAGACTTTGCAATAGATGGAACCGCATTTTCAACAGTAACTATCAATTATTCTTGGCGAACCGCGCTTCATAGAGATGCGGGTGATTTTGACAAAGGATTTGGAAATTTAATAGTATTGAAAGACAATACAAATGATAACGATTATGTAGGTTGTTATACAGGATTTCCTCAATATGGTGTTGCCGCTAATATAAGACAAGGAGATTTTGTAGCAATGGATGTACATGAATGGCATTGTAATACTGAGTTTTATCCAGTAAATGAGGGGGTAACAGGGAAATGGAATAAAACAGAACTAAAAAATGGTTGGTATTATAACAGATTATCTGTAGTCTGCTATTTAAGAGAGAATATGCTAAGATGTAAAAATATGGCAACTAATCGTATTCAATTATTAAATAGGAATAATACTAAAAATCCTGTTTTTACAATCACTAAAAAATATCCTATAACAAATGAAGTAGCCCAGTTTTTAAATATTAGCGAAGACTTAAGAGAAGATCTAGAAGAATTTATATTAGGGGATACTAAAGATTCCAATCAATTTAATGAATTAATATCTAATTATTTTGGATATACAGGATATTATATAACAGATTTTATAGATGAATTAGAAGATGAATTTATTGATACATTTATAAGCGAGTTGGGTATATATTTATCCCTAAATGAGAATGTTCAATATGGTTCAATGAAAATAGACGCAAATACAATTAATATTTTAAATAAAGTAGCTTCGCAATTATAATAAATATAAAATATTTTTTTATATAAATTATGTATAATACTATCCTTATTACAGGAGGTTCTGGATTTATTGGTAGTAATTTATGTCGAAAATTACTTGAAAATGGCGATAATAGAATAATTTGTATAGATAATTTTTATTCTAGTTCTATAGATAATATATTAGACTTATTACCTAATAGTAATTTTACTTTTATAGAAAAAGATATAAATGATAAATCAATACTAGATATTTCTATTAATAATATTGATGAAATTTATCACTTGGCATGTCCAGCATCGCCTAAATTATATCAAAAAGAACCAATATATACATTGGATACAAACTATATTGGTACTAAAAATATTCTTGAATTAGCCAGAATACATAATTCTAAGATATTATTAGCATCTACTTCCGAGATTTATGGAGATCCTCTTGTAGATGAACAATGTGAAGAATACTGGGGAAATGTTAATTCATATGGACCCCGATCTTGTTACGATGAAGGCAAGAGAATTGCCGAAACATTATTTAGAGAGTATCATATGAAATATAATCTAAGAACTAGAATAGTAAGAATTTTTAATACTTATGGACCACATATGAATAAAAATGATGGGAGAGTAGTAAGTAATTTTATTAATCAAGCATTGGAGAACAAATTTATAACCTTATATGGTGATGGATTACAAACAAGGTCTTTTTGTTATATTACCGACCTTTTATCAGGTATAATTCTTCTAATGGCATCAGATATAAATGAACCAGTCAATATTGGAAATCCCAATGAAATGACAATGATAGATTTAGCAGAACAAATTATAGAATTAACTAATAGTCATTCAAAAATTATATATTTACATTTACCCAAAGATGACCCTAAAAAAAGAAAACCATCTATTATAAAAGCTCAAGATAATTTAAATTGGAAGCCCAATATTAATATAAGAACAGGTCTCATTAATACAATTAATTATTATAGATATTTAGTCTAATAATTTATCTGAATTTTTATGTTTTACCTCGGTTATATCCTCATATTCAAGATCAAAATATTGAAGCCCACACATATCCAAAAAATTTTTGTATATTTGTAGCCCATTACCATATTTACTGAATTCTGGATGAAATTGTAGTCCATAGATTTTTTTAAATTTATGTTTTATAGCATATATGACACCATTTAAATCTCTTCCTATACACTTGAAATAAATAGGCACATCTTTTATGTAATCATAATGAGCATTATACATATATGCTTGAGAATCTATTCCTTTAAATAATGGATCCCATAAAAATCTCACCTGTTTATGTCCCGAAACGATTTTTTTAAAACTACATATTTCGCTCTGATATGTTGCTGATATAATCTGATGACCAAAACATATTCCTAAAATGGGAATATTAAGTTCAATTATTGGTAAAATATTATCAAGTATTTTATGGAGACACTGTTTCTCTCTAACTCTTAACTCACTTCCCCCTAATATTACTCCTTTTATTAAATGTTTATTTTCGGATAAGATTTTATTCATTTCGTCTTTTTCGTTGACAATAATAGTATCAGATTCTGGACATAGGGTTATTAATATTTTTTTTATTTTATTAGTCCAGGATACTTTATTAATAGGTTTTTCTGAATTGTTAATTATTATTATCATAGTTATTATATAAAATGAAAAAAAATTATACTTCAATTAAATATATATAAAGATATATTAGGTTTATAACTCATAATAATGAACCTAGATATGGAAGTAAGAGCTCAAGACGATTTTGATAGTCATGTTAATAATAAATGGAAATCATCAAATGATATACCTGATAAGTATCCAAGATTTACTAATTTCACAGTTTTAAGTGAAAAAATGGAGGATATTATGAAAGATATGGTAACAAATAAGGATAATAGCTTAATTAACAATATTTATAATCTTTATTTGAACCAAACTGATTCTCAATTTAAAAAACATGTTTCTGATATAATGTCTTCTATAACCAATACTGATAATAGACAAACATTACTTGAAAATATATTAAAAGAAATATCTAATGGATCATATTATTTATTACATATATGTTTTTCAGCAACATGTAGAAATCCTAAATTTCAGATACCTAATTTTAATCTGAGTTGTATTAGTCTTCCTGATAAATCTTACTATACAGATAAGAAAGAATTAAGACCTGATTTTGAGGAAATGATAACCAATATATTTTCGGAGTTAAATATAGATACTAATAATGTAAAAGATATATGGGATATTGAATCCTTTATAGCTGAAAAACATTATACAAAAGCTGAAAAAAGAGATCCTCTAAAAACCTATCATCCAATGACATTGAAAAATTTTATATCTTTAACAAGTGGTAAATTCAAAATTCTTAACGATATACTTCCAAAAGATGTATATGATATATCTATTAATAATGATGAAATGCCTGGTAGAATAGCAGAATGTTTTGATAAATATGATATTGAAAGTCTAAAATCTTGGATTAATTGGAAAATAGTTAGTAGTTATGTTTCAAGTAGTATTCACAAGTGCTATGACATTCATTTTAGATTTTATAAACAAAAATTGAGTGGTATAAAAGCCGCCAGACCATTAGAAGAAAGAGCTGTTTTATTCACCAAAGGTTATTTAGGCGATGAGTTTAGTAAAATATATGTAGATAAACATGCGGATCCTAAATTGTCTACTGAATTTCCTATATTTGTTAAAAAACTAAGAGCATCTGTAAAACATAAATTACTTAGTTCAGATTGGATGGAATCAAATACAAAAGCTAAAGCCATTGAAAAGCTAGATGGAATGGTATTAAAAGTAGTAGGACCAAGTAAATATGAAGATTTATCTATCTTTGATAAAAATTATGGGTCTATATTTCAATTCATAGATGAGTATTATAAATGGGATTGGGATGAACTAGAAATAAACAGAAAAATGTATAAACTACATGATCCTGAATCTTGGGAAATGGATTCGGTCGATATTAATGCTTATTATCATCCATATTATAATGAAATTGTTTTTCCAGCAGCCATATTACAAGCACCTTTTTATAGTTCAGAATATAGTTTTGGTGAGAATGCGGGAGGTATAGGTGCTGTTATTGCTCATGAAATAACCCATGGATTTGACGACGAAGGGTCAAAATATGATAATGAAGGGTATCTTCATGGTTGGTGGTCTGAACTCGATAGAAAAACATATGAAGGTATTATTTCACCAATGGAAACCTATTTTAATGGTCTTAGTTATAATGAAAAAACTTTAAATGGAAGATTAACTCAAGGTGAAAATCTAGCTGATTTAGGAGGTATGAAATGTGCTCTTGCTGCTTGTGAAGATGATAGTGAAAAACGAAAATGTATATATGCGTGGGCTAAAACTTGGAGAGCTAACTTACGTGATGAATATGCTGACCAAATGATTATTGTAGACCCACATAGTCTCCCAAGATTTAGAATAAATGGTATTTTACCCCATATTGAGGATTTTTATAGACTATTTGATGTTACTAAAGAAGATAAAATGTTTTTAGAAAAAGATAAAAGGTGTAGATTATATGATTAGGATAAAGTATTATATTAACTTAAACATACATCTCAATATTGATATATTATGAAAACACTTTTTATTATATTATTTATAAGCTTTCTATCATTTACTAATTGTGTAGATATAGATTATTCTGGAGCCTCTATGAGTGAGGCTACGATTATACAAGATGTAAATAATAAAATCTATTTTTATGGACCTGTTTCACAAAGAAGTAGTTTTGAATTAAAAAATAAAATAGAAGAAGCGGATACTCAATCACAGTTAATATCACAGCAATATGATATAGATCCACCGCCTATACATTTACATATTCAAAGTGAAGGAGGAAGTCTATTTCATAGTTTCTATATTATTGATTTAATTAAGACTTTAAAAACACCAGTTTATACATATATTGACGGTTTTGCTGCTAGTGCAGCTACTTTAATAAGTGTAGCTGGTAAAAAAAGATATATAAGTCATAATTCACTAATGTTGATTCACCAATTAAGTGGTTCTGAATCAGGCAAGTTTGAAGAACTTAAGGATCAGTTTAACAATCTACAGGGATTAATGGATATTATCAAAAAAATTTATCTTGAAAATACTAAGATACCCAAAGAACATCTAGAATCTTTATTAAAACAGGATATTTGGTTAGATTCGGTAAAATGTCTTCAATATGGTCTAGTAGATAAAATATTAAAATAACTATTTATAAAAAATTTTTATATAAATGGTTTCTTATGTTATATTAAATGAATAAATATGCTGTTATTGTAGGAATTGAATATAAGAATTTAAAAGAAAAAATACCCAATATATTATCTAGAATATATGATATTCGAAAAAAACTCGTTGATAATGAAGGATATATTTATAGAAATATAACCATACTTACAGATACAAATACTGGCAAAGGAGCATTTTATGAAAGCTTATATAAACCTACAAAGGTTCATATTTTCAGGGAAATAGAAAGGATTTGTAAAAAATCATATTCATTCATTGATAATTTTGAATTTAAATTTTTTTATATAGGACATGGGCGTAATATATACCATTCAATTAATCATTCGAATGATGAATGTATAGTTCCTATTTGTGGTAATATTATAATAACTGATGAGATTGAACATATATTAAGAGCATTTAATACAAATAGTAATATTGAGGTCATATTGGACAATCACTTATGCATGAACCGGTTTAAATTTTTAAATAATTATCACGATAGTATTATATTAGATCGGAAAGAGAAACCATTTATAAAAGTGTATTCACAAGTTTATATGAATGAACTTAGTAATAATGAATTTATCAATATGATTAATCTTAATGGAAATATTATAGAGCAATACTGGGAAAATAAAAATATGATAAAAAATATATTTAAAAATTAGCTAATTTATTGTTTGCTAAGAGTCATTATATTCCTATTTTCTGGTTTAACATATTTCATATCTAAGAATTTGAATATATCTTCTTCAGATTCAAATTCATCTTTACCTATTTTATCCTGTATTATTTCGGAATCAATTCTGACTTTAGTGTTTTTATCTGACAGACAATACTCGTTCATGGAATATCCAAGTTTAAGAGCCTCAGCTCTCATTTTTGAATTGAATCCACCCGAACCAGTAAAATACAGGACGGCAAATGGAAAATCTAATGGTGAAGTATCAATAATATCCAAGTGTCTCGCTTTATGAAAACCTTCAGATTCTAGCTTAACTACTCCCATAAATTTCTTTTTTCCCGATGCCATGGTTGCTTTAATAATACCTTGTTTAGTTAGCTCTTTAATTAATAGTTTCCTAAGTTTAGATGAATCTTCTGTTTTAGACGTGATCATTAGGTCTATATCTCCAGATGTAGGCAAACCCCTTCTATAAGAACCATTAATAGACATTATAATTGATGATGAAATACTACTACATATAGACTTAAGTTTGATATTATAAGCATCTACCTCATTTCTAGGAATTCTTTCTTGTAGGTCATCAAAATATTTTAATCCTATTGCCTGCTTACCATGTATAATATCAGCTTGAATTTTAAATTTGGCCTTTAGCTTATCAACTGTATCAATTTCATGTTTTTCCCAGAGTTCATTTGCTTTAGCAGGCCCTATTCCATATACTTTACATAAATTAATAACAGCTCTAACTTTAGGATCTTTGAGGGCTTCTTCGGCTTCCGTCATTTTACCTGTTTCAAACAATTCTGTTAATTTAGATATAATTTTAGCTGGATTTTTCTTACCATTACTTTTAAAATGTGCTTCCATTTGTGACATATCCTCGCAATGTGTTCCATCCCATTTCTCTAGGATTTTAATAGCATCATTGTAGTGACGTATTCTAAATGATGCGTTTTTATTTCTTTCACTAGTTATTTTATGAATAATAAGTTTAAACAAGCTAATAGCTGTTCCTATTTCGAAGTTAGAGTTCATTGATAATATGCTTAATGATATTTTTAAATATTTATCATCAATATTTTTTGTATTGATAATTGACATTCTATCGATGTAGTTAATATCTTAATATAGGACAAAGTTTATGTCAAATTTTTTATATTGGTTAGTAAGATATGAAAAACATAACTTATATCCAACTATAAACTTACAACATCCAACTCAAAAAAAAAATTTGATGAAAAAAATCTGAGGGGTATTTAGATTATACAAATTGAATACAGATATTTCAACATGATTTCCACAAGCAATTCTACTCAGATTACTACAATTAACACTACTGACGAAACCGCTCAGCTTAAGATTAGCTCAGATAGGGCAGTCCAAGCCACAGATATCTATTACGAATGCTGTAAGCAACTGGCTCAGCATCTTGCTGAAAATACCGAAACATATGGAGAAGTAGATTTCGACGAACTGGTAAAGACTATTCCTGAACCAAGTTTCCTAATCGACGATACTATTAAGAAGACCAAGAAAGCTAAGAAAGCCAAAGCTGTGAAGAAGACGTTCACTCTGGAAAATTGGAAGGATTGTGATGATAAGGAACTTCTAAAGAAGAGTTTTAAGACTAAGGATTTTAAGGATATTCTATCAGCTAATAGTCTCCCAATTTCCGGAAATAAGAGCGAACTACACGCAAGAGTATGGGGAATTACTCATCCTGATGAGGCACCTGAACTTCCTAAGAAGAAGTCTAAGGGGCGTAAGAAGAAGAGCAATTCGAAGAAGGTAGATACTACATCTGTAGATGATAGCGACGACGAAACGGTTAGCAGTAGTGGAACTTCAAAAGATGATGTTCAATCTATGCTAGATAATCGCACTAGTATTCATGTTGACAGCGATGGATTTATTACAACTGAAACAAAGGGAAACAAGGAATATAAGCTTGTTAAGGAAAAGGGTTGGGTTTTTAAGGAGTCCGACGAGGAGTTTGAGTTTGCTGGTATCCTAAAGGATGTTAATGATAATAAACAACTAAGTCCTTGCGAGGCTCCATCTGAACTTATGGAGCTATTTGGAGAAGAGTAATTAAATTTGATTAAATATCTTAAAATTTTTTTTAAGTTTTGATTATGATGATTTATGTGTTATTTTATCAAACTAATTTCCCAACTTTACGGAGAGATTTGATGATACTAAATGTTCCATAAGTAAGGAAAGAATATGTAAGTTTTTTAGTGTAATTGAATATTTTCCATTTAGTTAGTGCTATAAAGGGGTTGAAAAAATTTGATTGAGATTTTGCACCCACTATTGGTTTTATTCTTTTTTGTTTTGTATCGCCACAATTCAATTTCATCATACCAACTAATCCCAACAACACGACTATGAGTTCTAGCAACACAGACAATGCTTTTGAATTAGCAAAGACTACTATGTCTCAAACTCGTTTTACTTTAAAAGATTTCCAAGAAATAGGTGTAAGATGGATGATTGACAATGAACTGAACTCCACTTATAAAGGTGGTATTCTTGCCGATGACCCTGGTCTTGGTAAGACTATTCAGACCGCTGGACTTTTAGCGGGTATTCCTAAGAGTAATACTCTTATTATAGTGCCTACATCGGTCATCCATCAGTGGGTTAATACATTATCAGAGATTTTTGGAAAGAACCAAGTTTATCTTCACTACGGAAGTCGCAAATGTAAGTCCAAGGGAAAACTTATTGTTAAGATGTCTAATAAAACTATTTGTGTGACATCTCATGGGGCTTGCTTTACTCCGTCGGCTAAAAAAGGTAGTATTGAAGAGATGATCGAGAGAGATGATATTAATAGTATTAAAACTGTGCTTCATACCTATATGTGGGATAGAGTAATTGTGGATGAAGCACATGTTCTCAGAAACAAGTCAACTAAAATTCACAAAGCGGTCAGTTTGTTCAATTGGTCTCAATGTAATATGTGGGGTCTTACTGGAACACCTGTTCAGAACTCTGAAAATGATATGGTAGGATTAGCCTGTTTTGTAGGTCTTCCTATCAAAACAGCTCATAGTGCACTTGAACAATTTATTAAAACCTATGTAAAGCGCCGCACTAAACAGATATTAATCGATAATAACGAACTTGATGATTACGAAGTTGTTAATCATCACGTTCCATTCATTACATCTGCTGAGCAAGAAGTTTATGAATACATTGAGAGGGACGCTATCAGTGAAATGGTGCGAATTACTGAGGAGACAGATGATGTGTCCGCTTTAAACATGATGTATATGGAACTCCTATTGCGTCTCAGACAGACTGTTTCTCACCCGTCAGTTGTCTTGTCGGCATTTAAGAGGAAGTATGAAGACTTCGACTTCGAGACAGACTTTAATACAACTACAATTTCATCTAAAATTAGTGCTTTGGTAGATAAGGTTAAAAACTCCAGAGGTTATTGTCTTGTATTTGCTCATTTCAGAAAAGAGATGCAACTTGTTAGTAAGTTTTTGGAAAAAGAGGGTATTCAATCAGAGATTTATGATGGTTCACTAAATTTGGAGCAGAGACAAGAAGTCATCAGGAAATTCGACGATGTTCCTGTTAAGAAACGCTTAGTTACCCGAAATGGTTCTCGAAAGTGCGTAGAAAATAAACCCAGAGTTCTGCTGATTCAGATTAAAGCGGGTGGTGTAGGACTTAATCTTCAGCAATTTAACAATGTATTTATTCTATCCCCTGATTGGAATCCAGCAAATGAGATCCAGGCAATAGCGAGAGCTCATCGTTTAGGTCAAAAGGATACTGTCACTGTGCATAAATTCACTGTTGTATATAATGAATTATTTAATGGGGAAAAAAATATAGAGAATCCAGAGAATCCTCAACTAGAAGAAGGCAGCAGTGATAATAATACTGACCCTATTAAACCAAAAACAACTGTTGAAGAACGCATTCTATGTGTTCAAAAAAAGAAACGTTCTCTAATGGTAAGAATGCTTAATGACGAGACTTTGGAATTCAATGAGACGTTTAAAATTAATGGAAAGAAAATAGGTAATAAATTGACACACCAAGATATGAAGTATTTGATTAGTGGTGTTCCAGCGTAACTAATTAGTGATATATGGACTTTAAACTTTAAAAATTTGATTAAATTAATCTTTTTTATTTGTTAGTCATACTCACCATAATTTTGTTAGAATACAAAATGTCTTTACCATCATCAACAAACAAACTCACTGAACTTGAAATTGTAATCCCAAGAGATAAATTTAATGATATGGGCTTTATTTTCAGAAAACTAATGGAAACTTCTCTGGATGTTTTAGATACTATCGCAAAGAATAGTGATAAGAAATTAGCAGATTTGGCCAGAGAGTTTCTTCCTGATCTCAAGAATCTAACGCAGCCAGATATATTTCTTGCGAAATGGGGTCTTACTATGTCAATGTTGAATAGTGATTCTACTACTTCAAATGAATCCGACAATACCAAGGAGACAGTTGGCGTCGAAGATGACGTTGTTTCTACAACCAGCTCTGTATCTAGTAAAAAGAAGAAGATTAAACTTAGTAAAAAGAAAATTAAACTTAGTAAAAAGACTCCAGTTACTAGCGAGGAGAAGCCTGAGGAGGATAAAGTAGTATCTAAAGAACAAGATACTACAGATACTAAACCGATTGTCAAAAAGCTTAAGAAAATTAAGCTATCTAAGCCAAAATCTTCTGCGTCATCGGTGTCATCGGCTTCCACTTCTTCCAATGCTTCGTCGGGAAAGCCTAAAAAGAAGTTGAAATTGAAACTAAAGAAAATGAAGCTTACCACATCTGATTAACTAGAACTTGAAATAATTAAAACTTGAAATAATTAAAACTTATTTTATTTTCAATATAAAATTTGATTAAAATAATTTTCTATAATACATAGAAACCAAAGACTATGTCTTTATGTATCACAACACCAATTCAAATTCTTAACCCTACTAACAGTGGCAGTAAATGTAAAAATCGGTCAAGTTTTAGAAAACGTGTATCCACGATTGTTGTTGATCCCAAAGATAAATTTAAAATATTACTAATCTCAAGTAAAAAAAATCATCAAAAATGGAAACTTCCAGGTGGAGGTATAGAATGTGATGAATCGATTACATCTACTGCTATTCGTGAAACTCTTGAAGAGGCCGGTGTAGATGGAAGAGTTGATAAGTATGTAGGTGATTATGAGAATCCAATTAAAAAAACACTTACATACGTTGTCACTTTGATTTCTGATAATTTATATGATTCATGGGACGAAGATGAAAGAAATAGAGGTTGGTTTAGTCTATATAGTGCTTTTGAAAAATTAGAGTCAGATGACAGAGAAATGCTTTTTGACTATATCTATTCAGTTATTATTTAGGTCCTTAAGTTAATGAGTAAATAAAAAAATTTGATGTAACTTAATTTTTTTTATTTAGAGATATACTTAGATTAATCACTACAGACACAACATGACACACAGACAATTTTCTAACGTTGCAACTGCTATGGATTTTCAAACTACGGCTTTTAATACTACAAATAAAGGTGCTACTCAGTATTCCTTCTCGGGAGCATCTTCGGAAGATATTGTTCAAAATATTAAGGAAAAGATTGTAGTGCTTAACACATCCCTGGTGAGAGGCACTAAATCTACTACCACAGATATTGGGGTTCAATTCGAACCTATTTCACAGCATGTATCGGCGTGTATTCATGCGATTAATCAGCTCCCTGTTACTGAAAGGGCTGAATGGTTTAAGAAACTAATCACTATCCCTGTTTACAAGCGGGATATTCGTGGAACTTACGGTTGTGGTGAAAGAAAACTATCGTATTGGGTTTTTACTCAACTCTTCAATGAAGGTTTTGAGCAGACAGTTCTTGAACTTATGACCGACCTACCAAATTTCGGTTCATGGCTTGACCTCAACAAAATTTATGACGAAGCATATGCAAATCGGCGTGATGGTGACTCGTCCAAGAGGTTCTTCGAAACTATTAGTTCTCACTTCGTAGCAATGTGGGTTAATCAGCTTCGACTTGACAACTATACCTTTAACAAGCTAAAAAACAAAGAACTTTCTACACTAGAGAAGGAAGATAGCACGATTTCTCTATGTGCTAAATGGATTCCAAAGGAAACATCTTCTCTGGCCAAGAGAACTGGAATTCATAAAGTTATTGCGAATTCGCTATTTTCAAAAGGTAGTGGATTTAACAAGCTAAAACAATATAGAAAGCTTGTCGCACCGCTTAACAGCGCAATTAATACTACTGAAAAGCTAATGGCGTCCAAGCAATTTGATCATATTAAGTTCCGACTTGTCCCTGGAAGGTGCCTTAACAAATTCCACAGATGTTGGCTAGATGAAGATAAATCAGGTTCTCGTCGTCATGAGGGCGATCCCGTCAGAGATGCATGTCGCCTTCACTACCAGAAGTTTCTCGAAGATGTAGCTGCTGGAAAGACTACTGCCAAGGGAAAATCTATGTTTGTTCATGAGATTGCTAGGGAAATTAGATCTGTGGTATCTGATGGGTGTTATTTCAGCTATGACCAGCGAAGTGATTCACTTCAATCCTGGAGGACGGCAAACCCAGAAAGATATACACTGCTCAATGCTCAATTTAATGACCATTATGTTGAGATTGTAAAAATTATGACTGAGAATGGCGCAAGTTTTGAAGATACCGTGTTCCAAGCGGATGTATCTGGGTCAATGACTGGCGATCCGCTAGATGTAGCTCTTTCCGTATCTGTCATTGGAGCAACTGCTACGGAGGGGCCCTTTCATAATCGGGTGCTAACTTTTGAGACTCAATCGCGATGGGTAAAACTAGAATATCCTAAGTCTGTTCACGAATATAGCAATTTTGCGGGTTCTAATAACCAAAATTATAACTCAGTAGGTGTTACTAAGTTTCCTATTGGAAGTAAATTTGAACCATCTAGAGTAGGAAAAGAACTAGATTGGATTGAAAAGATTTATGTTCTTCTATGCTCTGGTTGGGGTGGAAGCACAAATATGCTCTCCGCACTTGACCAAATAGTAGCGGTTGCGGAACAATATAGAGTTCCTCTTCCCAAGAGAATTATTACTATCACTGATATGGAGTGGGATAATGCGGATAGTAATAGTTATCGAGGAACTTTTCAGTCGCAGTGTTTTGGAAGAAATTCACAAATTCTATCCAATGGAAATTATAAGACACTACTTCAAAAAATTACACAATGTGTTACCAGTTCAGGTTATGAGATGCCAGAGTTTGTTTGCTGGAATGTAAATGGTAATAACCGTGGAGTCCCTGCTCTTGCTTCAGATAGTAAAGTTCTAATGGTAAGTGGTTTCAGTGTTTCGATGCTCAAGCTATTCCTTAATACCGGGACACTTAGCTCAGGTTCAAAGGATCCCACAGCAAATAGTTGGGAGCTTCTCGATACTATCCTGAGTCATGAGGACTATGAGTTTGTAAGAGATACATGTAATCGAGTTGGAGAAGTTAGAGGACATACTGTTCAGGCACAACCAATGAGTATTAAAACTCCACTGGTCCGAAAGCCAGAGATGATGATGCCAGCCCCACAGATTGTCAATCATGACGGAGCTCGATGGGAACAGGATGTTTCTGACGCATATGGGTGTGGCGAAGTTAAGGCGCCTCAAGCTCCTACCAATACAGTTACAAGTGCGTCTATTACTGATATGGTAGATAAGATGAGCCGTGAGGATGTGAGAACGTGGCTTCAGGCACTAATGAATAAAATCTAAACAAAATAGTAGGTTCTTAAAATTATTTTTTATTATTTAAAGACTTATAATTAATAGTATTATAAGTATTTAATACGATGGATTTTGGAATGCTAGATTTTAATAATAATAATTACGTTAATTTCAGAAATGATCTAAGAAACACGCTATTTTATTTATCAGCGATGTTATTTATAATGATTCGATTATTTTTATATTCTGGGTCTTATCTACTAGGAATATTGATCCTATTTATTAGTTTTATAACCTATATATGTTACGACTTATATATATACATATCTAGATATATATATCAAAATAGTTTAGATGAATTAGAATATTAATAAAATAAATATTTACTATCTTATTTATATTTCTCAATCTCAATTACTAACAATTTAATATCATTATTATAGGTATCTATTTGTCTTGTGATAGATTGTGCTCGATATTTCATAGTATCGAGTGTTTTTTTAAATTTATGCACACTGTCACTTTTATCATATTTAATTGATTCGTATCTATCATATTCAAATTTATATCTTTCCGCAAGTATCCTCCGTTCTTTCAATAAACTATTTATTTTTTTATTTATATATTTTTGCTTAACGGTTAGTTCATTTAAACCCATATGTTATATAATATCATTATTTTATAGTCTTTACAGTTTCTTTAAATTCTAAAACGGTTTTTTTAATATCAACTATAGGTGACACATAATTACTATTTATATAAGCTTGACCACTATGAATTAATGAACAATCTACACCCTTAATTTCAGGTATGTATTTTTTAACATATAAACAATATGGATCAAATTCCGTAAGATCTTTTTCAGGATTTATATATCTATAATATGCTTGACTTTCCATGCCTGAAGATGATACCCATTGCCAGTTACCATTATTTTGTGATGGGTCGTAATCTAATAACTGAGTAGCAAAGTACTTTTCACCCCATCTCCAATCTATGTGTAAATTACGTATTAGAAAACTGGCACACGCTAATCTCCCTCTATTAGACATATAACCTTCTTTATTTAATTGTCTCATACTTGCGTCCACAAAAGGGAAGCCTGTTTGCCCAGAACACCATTTTTCAAATAATTCATAATCATCACTCCATGGATAATCTTTAATATATGAATGTTCATTTGATAGAAAGGTCTCTGGATATGACCATACCAGATTATAATAAAAATCTCTCCATACCATCTGTCTTATTAATTCATGTTTAGGATCAAAATTATCACATACTTCATAATACATTTCTCTTATAGATACACATCCAAATTTTAAATATGCTGACATTAGAGAACTTGTAGGTTGTCCAGTCATTAAAGGTGTCTGTCTTATTGATTTATAGTTTTTTAATTTTTTAATATTTTTTGTCATATGGGTAAGTCCATTTTTACGACCACCTGTTACTATCAGATTAGAATTATATTTAAATAACTTTTTCATTTTAGAAAAATTAGATGAGAAATTTGTAATAATAGCCTGTTTATAATACTTGACACTTCCTGATAAATTTAAAGGTTCATTTACTAACATAGACTTTGTATTATGATGAAACCATTTAAATCTTTTATATGGAGTGCCACCTTTTGTATTTATTTTACTAAAATCATATAGTGGTATATCCATAAAACTTTTAAATTCAATATTATTATCATAACATATGTCATCAATTTCAGTATCTCTCTCCCTACTGTAAGGAGTATAGTCTTCATTAACACATATACCCTCTATATTATTATTTTTAACTAAATCTTTAATAACATCTTTATTATCTCCATAGTATAAATTTATACCGTTTCCTCCAGATTTTTTTATAGCCATATCTAAGTCTTTTAATGATTCGTTCATAAATTGAACAGATTTGTCAGAAAAGAATTCATTATGTTTTCTATTAATTTGTTCTGGATTCATTATAAAAATAGGCAATATCTCTTTATTATTGTCAATAAGCCAATTAAATCCAACATTATCAATTATTCTTAGGTCACGTCTAAATATAAAAATATACATTTATCAATATATTATACTTCTAGATTATCTTTATAAAAATATAATTTATATATAAATGAATTTGTATACTGACGATAATCCTCAAACTACCCTAAAAGGACTAGGATATAAAGATAAACTAAAAGCCCTTGAAACTATTGTTAAAGTTGAAAAGTATTTCAATAATATGCATAATTTACAGCAAATTCCAGGATATAGCCCAGATAATGTTCTTCCAAAACAATATATTGAAAATGAACAAGAATGCTATAACTACTATCAAAAGCAGAAAATGTATCGGATATTAGGTATGTTAAATAGAGCAAGAGGGATGATAAATAGACTTAAAAATGATAATAGTAAAAAAAATATGAAAGAGGCAATGGATATATTTATTAAATGGATGAATAAATACAAATCTGATAAAAACTAAAGATTAAGATTAGGATTACCGAAATCATCAATATTACCAATTACATTGTATTTTTTATTATAAATAACTCCTTTATTGTAATCCATAAAGTAAGTTTTGTTTCCAATTGTTAATTCCTCTAGACTACCAATATCAATATCTAATTCTTCATTATTTTCCTGTATTGCTATATTTTCCTCATCTTCCTCTTCATCCCCCAAGTTATTAATTTGCTCAACATTATTTACAAGAGTTTCATCGATTTCTATTTTAGGGAGACAATTAATAACTTCCATATTAATAACAATTTTATTAGGTATACTAGGCATATATTTAGCATCAATATCTGTATCGAATTCCAGATATGCTAGCTCAATTGGTTTAATTTTTTTACTGACACGTCTTTGAACTCTACGTTTCTTTTTAACAGCAGCTTTAGGTTCCACCTTTTTTTTAATAATAAGCTTTTTTCGCTTTGGACTACTTGTTTCTGATATTTCCATGATTTTTTATTTTAAAAATAATAATAATTTAATATCAAATTTAAATTTACATAAAATTTATTTTATATCATAAAATTATAAATGTCATCTAAACTTTTACTGAGGAATCAGGACATAGTAACATATGAATCTGAAGAAGAAACTAAAGAATTGACATGTCTTTTAGGGGAATTAAAGCAACTTAATGATCTTCAAAAAGACCTAGGGCATTTGCTATTAGAGCAACGCGAAAACATAGAAACAATAGATACAAATGTAGAAAATACTGTAGACCTCGCGATTGATGCAAATACTCAATTAGAAAAAGCATCGGGTCAAAAGATAAAGATAATGCCTTTTGCTATTGGAGCAGGAGTAGGATTAGCACTTGGAGGAGTAGTAGGTATCCCACTTATGGCAAGTGGATTTATAAGCTCTACAGTATTAGGTTATAGTGCTATAGGAACAACATTATTAGGTGGAATATCTGGAAGAAGTTTGGCTTAATAGTTTTATTTATCTAAATAAATTATACATTAATAATAATAGTATCAATGAATAATTTTGAATATTTTGATTTTATAGATAATTTTTCAGAAGAGGACGATGGCTTAGTAGAAGATATTGGTTATCTCGTAAAAAAAATATCGACTATAGAAAAATTATGTAAGAAACGACAAGATGAAGTAATGAGTACGTTTTTAAATAAAACGTCCAAAGAAAAAGAAAAAAAACAAAACGAAGAGTTGGATAATAATAAATGTAGAAAACTAATAGTTTATTCTAATACTGAATCTAACGATGATAAACGTCCTAATTTTAAAACAGATTCTCAGAATAACGATAATGAAGAGGATAATGTAAATAAAATCGATTTAGAAGATACTTCCGCATTAGAGGAGACACCTTTGGAAGCTATATTAAAAAAGGTCTATAGAAAAGTGGCTTTAAAATTTCATCCTGATAAAAATAAGGATAAAAAAGCACAAGAAATTTTTAAAAGTGCTACTAAGGCGAATGAGGAAAAAAATTTATCTAAACTGCTTTTTATTTTAAATTTAGCAAATGTAAGTGTTAAGTTCGATGAAGAAGATACTAAAATTATAAATGATGAAAAAGATAAGTTAGATAAAAAATTATCAGATCTTAAAACATCTATATTTTATAAGTGGGATAAAATGGAACAATCTGTTAAAGATAGATATATTGATTATCTTAAAAAACTAAATGGTATAAAATAATAATACTATATATTATATAATGAAAGGTGGATATATTAAATGCTCAGAATCTAGTAGAAGTGTTACTAGCTCTTATACAGATTTATACTGGCAGGACGACGTAGATTTGTTTTCAAACGAACTTGTTCTTATTAATAATAATAATATTCAAAATTGGAAAAAGCTATCTAAGACATATCAAATGCCTAGGATGTTAAAGTTAACCTGGAAAGAATATGGAGATGATTATTTCAACGAGACAAATAATAAAAAATTAAAGAAATACAATAGTTCCAAAATTGAGGAAATGTTTATTCCAAAGGAATTTATAGTGTATTATTCATGTGAATCTCTTTTTCCATTAACTAGAAAACAATCTGATAGAGGTTATGGAAAAAGATGGGGATTGTTACAAAAAAAAGCGTGTGAAGTAAGTTTGTATGGCTCTACACATGATAATAAATACGATGTTGATAATAAACTTCCATGTGCTACACCTTGTCAACCATATAAAAAATGTGGTAATTATAATTGTTGTGACGCATACGGATTAGACTCGAAGAAAACAAAAGTTTTATACTGTAATAAATGTAATAATTTACATACGAGACTCTATGCTTTAAATTTATTTGAAGTAATGAGACAAATTTATGTTGCTAAATGTGCTGTATCTGGAACAGAATTATTACCTTACATATTGAATCCAGTATCTCAAGAACCTTTCACAGCTGATCAATTAAATAATTTTGTAAAAATTTTTACTAGAGCTATTGCTACTTGGAAAAAAAATTTACAGGACAATAAAACTCTTCATGGTAGAGTAGGTAGAGCTTTACGCTCAAAGGTTGGTCAGGGGATAACTATCTCATTTATGATAGCGGACAGTGTTTTCACTGGTGGTAGTGCATCATTGTTTGTAGGAATACTTAAAGGTCTCGTATTTATAGCTACTCAAACCTCAACGGTAAGACAAATATATGAACTAAATAGATTAGAAGGTAAGTTTAAAGAACCGGGTAGTAGAAAGGCTTTAGTAGCTGGTGTTGAGGTAGGAAAAGAAGTTATACGAGGGATTATACTGGGTCTTGCACAAGCAAAACCGATAAGCGACTCAGTTAAAAGATGGAAAAGTTTAGGAAGTCCAACAATATCTGGTCCATTAATATCTGGCGCTGACAAGCTTTTAATACCAGATAAAATGTATCAAATCGCTCATGATATTAATTTCTTTAAATTAGGTCTACCTATTATAGACAATAACGCGCCAGATGCGGTATATCAAGCAGCAGGGCATATTGAAAATTTAGTAATTTCTGGATATAGTTCATATGTTTATAAAATTAATAAGATAGACCGCGCAACTAAAGGTGAACTAACACCTCGAGCATTTGAATCTTTTGACACTAATCTTAATAGTCTTATTATTAGAGAAGAAAATTATAGAGCAGCAAAATTATCACTTGATAAAGACGCTTTGGCTCAAAGAATCGATGAAAGAAGTTCAATAGCCTCTGATGGTTCAGATCTCAATTCATATGTATGTAATAGAATTAATGATAGTAGTAATTTGGTAGGCGGTAGTTACAATTATATTGTTAACCCTAAAACAGGTAGAAAAGTAAAAACAGATGGTAAAGTAGGACAATCAATATTAAAAAAATATAAAGATGTAGCAAATAATTAAATATTCATAATACTAGATAATATTATAAATTTTTATATCCGTTTGTAAAATATTAGTTATAATATTTAGCAGAACATACACTTAAATCGCTAGAGTAACCATCACTATCAACTTCTGATTCATATCCCCGATCACAACAATTTCTATCTTTAGAATAAACATCATCGTCTTCAAGATTTACTGTGGTTCTAAAACAGTAATTATTAATATTTGTAGATAAGGTATTTCCCATTCTTTTATAAATATAATAAAAAAATATGTTTAATTACTTATAATTTGACTAACTTTAAACACAAGTATATCGAACTTCTCTGGATTCAGTGTAGTCTATAGTCTCTTTGGTAATATGTCTAATTAGGAAAGAGGTATAGTCTGGCATTTCAAAATCTTCATTTTCATAAGATGAATCATCGCTTTCATAATCATCGTTCGGGTCATAATCACTATCTGAATCACTTTTATCTTCTTTCTTCATATAGTTAGTTTCCTTCAATCTACGCCCTTGTTTGTGATACTCATCAAGTTCGTTATCAAGCTCTTCTTTAGTTACAGTTCCGTAACTAGGAATACAGTCTCCAGGAAAACTTTCAAGATATGGTTCTTGGAATACAGAATCTGGATCAACTTCCCAATTTTCAAATACTTTTTTAGATTTAGACATTGGAACCTTATGTTTAGAACGTTTATTGAAGTGTCTTAGACGAGCCTCATCTTCGCACTTAAGTTCTACAATTTTAATAGAATAACCATTCATTTTGGCAATTTTTTCATAGTCACTGTAGGTCCAGATTTCATTAAAATATCCTAAGACATAGATTCTATCTACTTCTCTACTAATATAATCTAGAAAAGCCATTTTAGAGTAATTTTCGGCTTTGGTGATCTTGGTTCCATTAAAATTATGATTACCATCATCATCTTCAAAGTAATCATTCCAGTTACAGATGCCAAACAAGTCTTCTCTGCCTTGCTCCTGGTCATATACATAATGTTTTTTACCTACTCCGGGAACACCTCTTACAATTGTTACGGTTCTCTTTCCAGAATATGTTGTCGTTAGAAGTCTCCACATATTTGGAAACCAAATTTTAAACATTGACGCAAACATAGGTGTGAAAATTAAACCTGCTAATAGTAAGACTGTCGTGTCTACAATAAAACTAGGAGCTGCTTGTAAGGAACTATCTTCGCTACTTCCTTTGAAGGGAGAATAGTCGCCACAAATAAATGTATTTTCGTTATCTTCGTCGAAATAATTCCAACATGAAGAATCGAATTGTTGATTATAGGTATAGGTGTTCATCTTATATGTAAAAATTAGGGGAAAATCTTTAAGTAATAATAAAAATTTGAAAGAAATTTTTCATCAATTTTTTTTTAAATAAACAAATATGTCTGTAATTCACCAAGATTCATCGTATAATGGTAGTTTAAAATTTGATCAATACCCATTTCAACTATCTGATTTTCAAAAACATACTATTCAGGCTTGGCATGATGGTAAAAACAGTGTAGTGTGTGCTCATACAGGTTCTGGAAAAACACTTCCAGCTGAAAACATTATGAATCATGTAATTGATAATAAACTTGGAAAAGTAATATTTACAACACCAATTAAATCACTTTCGAATGATAAATTTGGTGATCTTCAAAAAAAGGTTCCTAATGGAGATATAGGTATTTTGACAGGAGATATTAAATTTAATCCTAATGGAAATATACTTATTATGACTACTGAGATTTTGAGAAACCTCCTATATAACGGTAAGATTGAAGATGTAAAAAATAAAGTCACCATTTCGATAGATATTGACGAAATTAACACAGTAGTATTTGACGAAGTTCATTATATGGGGGACGAACATAGAGGGATGGTTTGGGAAGAATGTTTTATACTTCTACCTGAAAGAATTCGTCTAATTAATCTATCAGCAACTATTGAAAACCCTGAACATTTTGCCCAATGGTTGGCGGATATTAAAAGCACAGATGTTGTATTAACTAAAACTTCTAATAGAGTTGTTCCTCTAAGGCATAGTTTATATCTTGATTATTTACCATCCTTTCTCAATAAAGATAAAATGGGAGATAAATGTAGAAATTGGCATGATAAACCTATAATCTTTAGTGATGAAAATAACGCTTTCAATACAGATGTTTATACTGATACACTTAACCATATTAAAAAATCGTCAAAAGGTCTATCTCGTAATCAAGTTATTAACAACTTAATTGAATATCTTGACCTAAGTATGCTAAAACCAGCAATATTTTTCAGTTTTTCTAGAAAAGGTTGTGAAAAGCTGGCACATTCTGTTTCTCATAATTTGCTCAGGGAAACAGAGCCGTCGCTTGTGGATAAGTTGGTTCATGATTATTTGAGAAAAACAGATAATTATCAAAGTTATATCCACATGGAGCAATTTTATGATTTGAAGAAATGTCTTGACAAAGGTATTGCCTATCACCATTCTGGATTATTGCCTATTTTTAAGGAAGTGGTTGAAATGTTATTTGGATATAAAGATCACGATGGTTCTCATCATCCACTGGTTAAGATTCTTTTCGCAACTGAGACATTTGCTGTTGGAGTTAATATGCCTACCAAAACAGTTGTATTTACAAGTGTTGAAAAATATACTAATGGTGAAAAACGCTATCTCCATACTCATGAATACCTACAAATGGCAGGAAGGGCTGGAAGGAGGGGAATTGATAAAACTGGTCTGGTTATACTATTACCTAATTTACGAAATATTCCACTTCCACACATTATGAAAAATATGATTGTTGGTAGTGGTCAAGTTATCAAGTCAAAATTTAGACCTAATTATAAAATTATTATGAAATCTATAATGAATGGAAATCCTCTAGATAATATTGTTAAAAAGTCTATGATTGATAAAGAAGTATCTAGTGACTTGAAATACTATAAAGAACAATTGAAAACAATTGATTTGCCTGAATTAGATGTATCTCAGTGTGTAGAATATGAAACTATTAAAACTAATAACTATGGATTTATTAAACCTTCTAAGAAGACCCAAAAAGACAATCTAAAAAAAATTAAGGAATGGGAAAAAGATGCTAATTTTATGAAACTATATAAACAATATACAGTTAATAAAAAAACATATGAAAAGAAAGATAGACTTAATCAGGATATTAGAAACTGTAGCGATTATCTTCCCTATCAAGTAGAAACTATAACTAAACGGTTACGCGAAGCAGGTTATATGGAAAATGAGAGTGTTACTCAAAAAGGAGTTATTGCTTCCGAAATTAACGAATGTAACGAGATACTTTTAACTGAAATGATAGTCAATAACTGTTTCGAAGATATGAATTTCAAGGAAATAGGAACAGTATTATCTCTATTTGGAGATTCTCGGGTAGTTTATGATAAAAATAAAGAAGAGCCCTATATCGATCATATATACAATCAGCATAAATTTAAGGCAGTAATTCGGTTTACAGAAGATAAACTAACTGATTGGCAAAACTTTGAAAACTCTAATCATCTTTATATAAATAGTGAATGGGAGATTAATAAGGCCGGTATGGATGCAACATATGAGTGGCTTGATGGAGGCAACTTCAATAATATTAGTAAAAAATATAATATTTATGAAGGTAATTTGATAAAAGATTTTCTAAAAATTTATAATCTAGCAGCTAATCTAGTATCTATTTCCAAGTTAATAAATAATCCTAAACTGGAAATTGAATCAGAAAAACTTATGGATAATGTTATGAGGGATGTAGTATCAGTAGAATCGTTACATGTTAGATAAAAACATCGATTTTATCAGGTATATCTTTGATTATATCTTTCAATATAGCAATTCTAATACCTTTTTTTTTGTTTTTATCTCTGATATCGAAGTAATTTTCAACTATCTCAATATCATTATATAATTCATTTACATCATTTTCTTCACAGAATTCCAGTAGTAATTCACCTACATCCAAAAATCTGTCTAGATATACAACATAACCTTTAGTATCCGTGAGAATTCTGAGTTTAGGAAAATTATTATTATATAGACACCTATTAAGTTTATCTAATTTGCGTTTCCAAACATGGGTCATCTTAATATTAATAATTAAATTATTTTTTAAATGAAAATAATTATTTTTTATTTAAAAGGATCTGTCGATTTAATTGAAATGAGCATATTAGATCTTAAGGATTCAAATACATTATTGTCAAAATATATTAGTGAAGGAAAACCTTTTAATGCGTTAAGATTTGGGTTAGGCAATGAAACCTACATAGCTGTAAAATTACATCTACATAGACAATTTGATCAGCAACTATGGAAATCTGATTACCCACATAATCATGGTATTTATTCAAAAAATAATGATATAAATGATATCATTAAGTTTAGTCTATTATATATAAGTTGTTTTATGTCAAATGATTTACTATCTTCATTTACTGTAAGACATCGCCAAATAAGAGATATTCAAAATCATTATAGTAATCTTGCTAAAAACACTCAAATTCATTCAAGAGTTTTAGAACCATTCTATGTTATTAAAGATTTACCAGATGAAAAACCTTGGTCCCATGTATTAATAGACAAAAAAGTTCTAATAATACACCCGTTTGTTGATTCGTTTCAAAAACAAATATCAAATAATTTTGTTATTGACAAAAATAAGCCTATATTTTTACCAGGACAAAAATTTGAATTTTACAAGGCTTATCAAACATCTACTGGAAATTATTTACATAGCAATTCCTTTGAAACATTAGAACTTATGAAAAAAGATATATCATCCATTGATTTTGACATCGCTTTACTCAGTTGTGGCTCATATGGAGCACCACTCTGTCATTTTATCAAAAATGAATTAAATAAATCAGCTATATATTTGGGTGGCGGGCTTCAACTTCTATTTGGTGTAAAAGGTAAACGATGGGAAACTCATGATATAATATCAAAAATAATTGAAAATAGCGATGTTCCTTTTATAAATCCTAGTGATGATGAACAAATACCAAATTATAAAATAGTTGAAAATGGTTGCTATTGGTAATATCTCTTTTCAAATCTCACACTAATTAACTTTTGAGGTTTTATTAACTACATAACTTTTTAAAACATCAAAAGCACATTCATTTTCAATATGATTGGGAATTATAAGATCACATTTATGTTTGAAATTACTAATATATTTATGATATGCTGGCTTTACAAACTGTTTATATTGCTGAAGAACACTGTTTAGATCACGACCACGTTCTCCTATATCTCTCCTTATTCTTCTCATAAGACATACATCTAAATCAGTATCAACAAATATTTTCATATCCATCATTTCTATTATAGATATACTACACATAGTTAATATACCCTCAAGTATTATAACTGAACCAGCAAAATCTATTGTGCTATATCCAGTTCGCTTATGAGTTTTAAAACAATAATTAGGAATTTCAGCATATGTTCTATTTTTGAGTGCTGTTAATACCTTTATAAGAGCATCGAAATCTATTGCTTTTGGATCATCGAAATTATAAGTAGCTGAGTCAACACCTTCTGGAATTGATTTGTAAAAATTATCTTGAGATAACACATAACATTTTTCTTTTCCAACTTCTTCGGCAATCTTATTTGCTATGGTAGTTTTACCAGAAGAAGAGGCACCTGTAATACTAATCATGTACATATTGTGGTTTAAATAACATCTCAAATTAATTCTTATATCAAAATTAAAATATTAATCTTTTAAATACTAAACAGTTCTACATTCTATAAACATAAATTTAGTCTCTTCAATGTTTATGATATTAAAACCTTTTTCAATTAATAATTTTACTAATCTATTCTCGACTTCTCCATTATTATCTTCAATTACACTATTCCATCGTTTATATGGTTCGCATATTAGTAGTGTTCCACCATATTCTAATATACGATGTACTTCATCAATATAGTCTTTACAATTCCTTCCCCACATAGCCAACGATAGGATACCAATATCAACAGAACAATCGTCTAATTCTGTGTGTTTGATATCCCCAACTGTAACAAAACTATTTGCGGAATGATGGTCGAAGTTATGAAATTCAAATCGTTTATTATCTTTAAAATGCTGATTTATTTCGGCATGACCGCACCCTAAATCAACAACTACCTTTTTTCTTTTTCCCGGTATTTTTTCAAGATACTTAATCATTTTGTTTCTTGGAATTTCTTCATCTGGAAAAGACTCTTCATTTGCCTGCGATATCTTGTGATATTCTTCCCATTTATCTGGATTTTCTTCAAAATGTTTATGTAAAGTTTGTGAATTCATAGTTTTATATTTTTGATGCAATATGCTAATTTCACTTTTTACTCTCTCTTTTCGTTGTGTTGGGGTTTCAGATTTTTCTTTTTTGGATATTTTTGGTTTAGTCATTGATTTCTTGGATTTTTTTTTTACATATTTTATTAAATATTCTTTTTCAAACTCTTCCCATTTTTTTCTTCTTTCTGGATATTTTTTCATACCTTCTTTATTATATTTATAATTTTCCACTTGATGTGAAAACCAGCTTCCTAATATTTTAATATTTTTATTTGGTGTTTTATTATTTTCATTAATATATTTTTTTAATTCCTTAAAATTTAATTCCCAATACTCTTCTTTAGAGATGAAATATTTTTTATATTCATTTGTAAAATCTTCCCATAATTTTCTTATTATTGGATTCTTCATTATCATAGATTTTTTCTTATATTTTTTTTTTTGTGTACCAATCCAATATCCTAAACCTTGCCCTTGAGGAAGTTTATTATTTGTACCAATATACTTTATTAATTCTTTTAAATTATTTTTCCATTTATCTTCATCTGAAATATAATACTCTTTGTATTCATCAATAAAGTCTTTCCATAATTTTTTAATAACAGGTTTCATATTGTTTTTTTTATACTTTTCGTCTTGTGTTCTTTTCCAATTCGATAAAACCCCGGCAGGCTTTTTTTTATTTTCATTGATGTATTCTTTTAAAAGTTTAAAATTTTCTGCCCACTTCTCTTCATAGGATATGAAATATTTTTTATATTCATCAATAAATTCTTCCCATGATTTTCTTATCTTTAGATTTTTCATAATAGCACAATCCGATTTATAATTGGAACGCTGGGTACTAATCCATTTTCCTAAAAAAGCAATATCCTTTTTTTTATCCTTTTGATATGGGATTTTTTCATTTATGTTAATATATTTTTTGACATCTTTCAAATGACATTTCCATTTATCTTCATTGGAAATATAATAATCTTTATATTCATCTGTAAAGTTTTTCCACAATTTTCTTATGTTTGGGTTTTTCATAATATAAATATTTTTTTTATAATTTTTAAATTGGTTGCCTGACCAATTCCTTAAAATATTACCTATTGATGGGCACTTTTTATTTTCATCTATGTATTCTTTTAAATTTTGTAAATTAATATACCATTTATCTTCATCCGTTATGAAATATTTTTCATATTCATCTGTAAAGTCTTTCCACAATTTTCTTATGTTTGGGTTTTTCATTATAGTGTTTCCTTCTTTCTTTCTTCCATTATAAGTCTCTTGTTGTGTATTTATCCATGAGCATAAATTTTTTATATCTTTATCTTTACTTGTGGAAGTCGGTCGTTTTTTATTAGTATCGATATACTCTTTTAATTTTTTTAATTTATTTTCCCATATTTCTTCTTTGGATATGAAATATTTTTTATACTTGTCAATAAAATCTTTCCATCGTTTTACAATATTTGGATTTTTCATAATATATTTTTTTGAACTATAATTATCCTTTTGATGTCCAAACCATCTTCCAAGTTTGTAATCATTTTCATTTTGACCTTTGCGATGACGAGGTGGTAGTTTATTATTTGTATCAATATACTCTTTTAATTCTTGAAGAGAATTAATCCATTGTTGTTCATCGGATATGAAATATTTTTTAAAATCATCGTGTTTGATAAACTCTTCCCATTTTTTTCTTCTTTTTGGATATATTTTCATACCTTCTTTATTAAATTTATAATTTGATTTTTGACTCCCTAACCAGCATCCTAATATTTTTATATTGTTATTTTTGTCTTCTTTGTTAGGTATTTTGTTATTTTCAATAATATATTTTTTTAAAAGTTTAAAATTTTCTTCCCATTTCTTTTCATTCCAATTGATATCCACATCCAAAATACCTTGACAAAATGTTTTATCTAAATCAATGCTACTTTCTTTAATTTTCCATAACACTTCTAAATCTGGATGAGTATGAACACTAAATAATGGTTTTCTTTTTTTAGGAGGAGTTGTCGTTCTTCTTTTAATTTTTTGTTTCTTATCTTTTTTTGTAATAGGCGCGTAAGTGTTATCATCTTCGCAATAGAATAATAGTAAAGGTTCTTCATCGACAGCTCCCTCGTTAATATACTTTACTGGTTCATCATGGTTTTGTGTATGAATTTCAATAGTTTTTTCACATTGTTCTGCTATTTCTTTTAGAATTTCTTTGTCTTTTCCATCTTTGAATGACTCTGTATCCAACTCAATATCTTCTTTTTCACACACATACTTCAAGTTCTCCAGTAAATTTCCTTGTGAATCTCCGACAATGAGACCCTGCTTTGCAAAATTATCTTTGATTTCTTTTGGAGCATACATATTTGGATATTTCAAACACATTTCAAACAATTCTGGATCATACTGATATTTAAACGCACTGATAACGTTCAATGCTGTATTAAAATTACCACATTCAGATAATTCTTCGCGAATCATTTGGTCTCTTAATTCAGGTGTATTCATTGAAGAATATTTTGTAATATCAACTTCGCAGGGAATAAGAAGAATAGCAGGAGGCATTCCTTTATCTGGAATTCTCACCAACCTACCAATCCTTTGCGATTCTTTCACAATACTTTGACTAGGATTAATAGGAACGCCCATATTAGCCCATTTTGTATCAATACCCTCATTTAAAATTCCACAAGAGGATAGAATGAAAATTCTCCCTTCAACCTTTTGATCAAAGTTTTTAATGATTTGATGTCTTTTTTTTGTTTTACCATGTACCCCTTTCAATATTACATTTTCAACAGAATATGTATCTTTTGTCTCTGGAAATTCTTCATTTTGGATTCTAGTAAATAGTTTTTTAACTAATATTTGATTTTGAGAAGAAGCAAACACTTTTACAAACGAATTGTCTGCATTCATATCTTCACTTTCATTTACAAACGAGTGGTAAGTTAGAATATTCCAATAATTATACTTACCTGATAAACAAGCTCTAATAATAGATTCAAATATTGGTTGATATTTGTTTTTATAAGTTGGTTTTTGAGTATATAGACTAATTTGAGTTTCAAAACTTTTACATATACCGTCTTCAACTGCTTGGTAATATAAATATTCAAAAGCTAATGGACCACAATCGCTATTTTCTGGATTATTTCTATCATACATTGTAACTCCATTTTTATTAACAGGCGTTGCTGTGTAGTATCGTGTTTTATCCACAATAGCATCTAATTTATCATTATTAAATACAATATTTTGAATTTTATCACCAACAATATGATGCGCTTCGTCGAATATCAAATTATTAATATTAATATTTTTCTCAATACAAACATTAATAAATTTTTCAAAAGATTGATATGTTACCAAAATTATTTGTTTATTCTTTTTTTTCAAGAATGTGTTTAGTTTATTTTCATCTGTAGTGAATTTTATATGACCTTTAGATTTTAGTTTACCATCATTGTCAGAACAAAATGCCAAACATTTATATTTTTCAAATTCAGTTTTGAACGGTTCTTCATTTGATAAAGTATAATCATTACAATATTGGTTAATTAGACCCAAAGAAGGAAATACAATGACATTAGTTTTTTCGTTATTGATAAATAAATCAATCGTAAATGTTCGTGTTTTACCAGTTCCACACCACATATTCATTAAACATTTTTCATGTTTATCTAGTTCTTCTATTGCTTTTTTTTGATGTTCATATAAGTGTTTTAACATATCACAATTATCATATTCATCATCTAGTTTACCATGTTTTTGATTTATTTTTTGTTTGATAATTAAATGTATATTAGGTTTATTATTAAAACTTGAAGATGATTCTTCATTCGAATTAGAGATTTGATAACTCATTATACAATATAAAAAATATATATTTGATATTTAATCAATTTTTATTTATTTTATACCTTAATAAAATATTATTGTATTAACTAAACAAATCTAACTTAAGTGAGCCATTTAGGTTTGAAATATTAAGTTTTCCATACATTTTTATTTTAGTAAGTTGTCCTAATTTACATTTAAATTGTTCAGATTCCTTTTTAATAGTCAAATCAAAATCATCACGTTGGATTTCATACAAATCCTCCATCTTTCTATCAATAATTCGATATGAAATATTAACTCCATATTTAGGAATGTATATCTGTAAGCAATTATCTACAAATTCATAAATATAACATTCAACCTCCTCATACTCTTTATGCTGAATAATATCAACAAGCTTTACAAGGTCTTGCTTTCTATAGTATTTTTTTAGTAAATTATTGTATTCATTTATATCTTCCAAAGTGAATTTTTCGAGTAAAATATTTCCACCATAATATATTTCTTGGTTGAGTAAATCTACAAGTCTTCTAATAGGGGACGTAGTATGTGAATATCCATTATTAATTCCTAGGTGAGCGTGTCCTATATCTTCCCATGAATAATTCGCAGACTTAGAGTTAATAATATTCAGAAATCTATACAATTCCCCTTCTTCTTCCGAATATTTCTCTTCACTAACATCTTGAACTCTATAAATAGGAGACTTTTTCAAATTCTTTAGATTTTCAACATACAGATGATTATATATTATCATCATTGCCTCAATAAATTGGTGACTATCTTTTACTACCTTATTATAGCCCATATATTCATGAAATAATGCTGCTATTAGTGTAAATTTATCATTAATCTCTTTATTGTAATTTTCATATGAATAGTTATGAGTGATTTTACCATAACTAGGATAGAATTTAAACAGCATATTGTTTAGATCGATTTCTAGTGTAAGCATATACCTAGTTGTTCGTGCTTTAAGAGAACACCAGTTACTTGCTAAATGTGTATCTATAGCATGTAGAACTTTACTGTTTATCAAATATATTGAAGTAATATTGTTTATTTTATCTAGCAGACTATTTTTTGATAGAAATGAATATACGTCTGAGATATGAATATACAGTTTATTAGCGTCAAGTGAAAATGCATCATCTATGTCTTCACAGCCTTTTGGGTCTATAGAGTAAATAGGTAATGTTATTTCAGTTCTTCCAGAGAAATCAAATACAGGCTCAAATTTTGATAAATTATAATTACTTTTGTTTGGAAACACATTAAATCTAAATAGAAGAGCCTGACATACAGCATCAATATCACTAATATTACCGAAATGCCTTACTATATTGCCATAAGGTATTTTTTCATCTGGTTCCCAACTTGCAATTTCAATAGTAACCAATTGATTTTCTGTTGATTTTCGTTTCAATTTACTTCTAACTATGAATATAGGATAACTACGATCCAATGGACGGAATAGATATCCTGGAACGCCTCTTTTATTAGGCTTGAAACTATATGTTCCAAATAATTCAAGAATACCTGCTATATTATCATTTTTAGCTCTATTTAAAAGTTTTAATGGTTTATCTTTTCCATCAAACTGAACCACATCATTATGGTAAAATCCATAAAAATAGCTGGGGTCCTTTATATTTATTTTTCCTTGATTTATAGTATTAATTAGATTTACATCTGAATAATCGGATGATTCTACACTTATTTGAAACATAATAGTGTCTAAATTAATGTTATTTATTATAAATATTTAATAATCAAATTTATTAAATACTTACTGATTGGCTATATCACTCCAAAATGTTTCCTCGCCCATTTGGTCTATTATTTGATCTTTTAAAGCTTCACTCTTTATATATTCATCGTTATATAGTTCTTTTAATGATTCTCCAAATGAACCGGTTTCAAAATATCTTTTAGCAACAGTTTTAATTGTTATTAGTTCTCCAGTAAACATAGATATATATTCTGGGTCATATCTTATTTTTTTAATTACTTTAACAGCTTTTTTTATTGAATTAAATCCGGGGGGACTAAAATTAGTAACTAATTCCGATAATTCATCATCGTCTAACTTTATGTCTGAATATTTATTATCTACCTTTACTACTTTCTTTTTTTGGGTTTTCTTAGTTTTCTTTTTAATACAATTATTTTTAACTGATAACTCGCATTTTTCATTATCCCATATGTAACTTTTTTTACATCTATTTCCTTTTGCGTTCAAAGCGCATGGACCGTCATGTCCTCCTGTCTGAGTAATTCTATTATAGTTAGCCAATACATGTTTTCCTACTTTACCATTTATGTTTACTTTTCTACCTGTTAAAGGATTTGTTATAAAATTATATCTATTCATTAATACTATAATATTTGAAATAAATTTGATTTATAATAAAATCTTTATTTTTAGTTAAAACATGTTATCTACAAATAGCAGATTTATATCCTTATTTGAACAAAAACTTAAAAGTATAATTTCATCTGAAAAACTTAATAGAATATACAATGAATTCTTTGAAGATGAAGTTGATAAATTTATAGACTTTCTAGAATTAAAAGAAGACAAAACTTTCGATTTTCAACTTAAAAACATTAATTTTAGTTGTCTAGATAGCGATAAATTGAATTCGATGCTTAAAGATGGTCGATTATTTTCGCATTTCTCCGAACATTGGTTAGAAAGTATTTGTCCAGAACTAATACATGTAAGTGGATGTAAGGACCATGATTTTACAAATAAATTTAGCGACCTTAAATATGACGCTAAAACATGGACTAGTAATAAATTAGATTTCAGACCGTCGTATATGTTAGGAAAAGGACGAACATTTAACGAAGAAGAGTTCAAAGAAAAATGTGATAAATTGATATATATCGTAATATCAAATATTGATTTTCCTAATATTAAATTAAAATTTGTAAATGGATCTAAATTAAGAGAACAATATCCAAAAGGTTATGTCAGTAATAATAAAAAAGACTTTGATGAATTCTTTAGTTAGTCAGTATTGGATTATATTTTTTTATCAACTCGGGCTTCGATATAGATTTAGGACCTACAGTATTATTTCTACAGTCAAAATTTATTTTCTGCAACTTCTGAAATATTTCATCATTAAATGGAATATCAAACTTGATAAAATAGTGTGATTGTATGCTTTTTTCTTCAATTGATTTATCAATTTTACCAGCATATACTCCTACTCTTCTAAATGAAATATCAGGAGAATCAGTTTTTTTAACAAACTTAAAATTTATAGGATCAGGTTTTTCAGGTTTTAACCTTTTTTCAGATTTTTTCAACCATATTTGAAATATACATGGAACATTATGTATTTCTCCATTTACATTAAAAGAGTTTTCAGGTAAATTTTGTTCATGAATTAAATGAAAGTTTAGTGGAAAGTGCTTCTTTAAGCTATCCTTTTTAAATGATTTAGGTAATATAAATGAAATTGTATCCGCAAATTTACAAGATTTTTTGATAAACTTTATAGCAAATGTGGATTGTCTTCCAAAAGGTGGATTACCTATAATATGTTTGTTTGAAAAGTTTTTAAATTGATTTACATCTAGATTTAAATAGTCTTGTTTGACGATTACATTATTATCAGGAAGAATATCATAAAATTTGTAATTATTACATAGGAGTTTGATTTTATCAATAAAAGCTCCATTACCAGCGCTAGGTTCAATAACTATATCATCGTCTATATTGATATTAGTGTGTTTTTTGATACTATTATAACATAAATCTACAATAGAATTGTTAGTATAATATTTGTCGGTTGTATCACGATTTAAACCTTTCGATTGTGTTTTAGGTTCAATATTTTCTATATAAACGTTTATTTTTATAACCAGGTCTTCATTCATTTTAATATTAGTATAGTTAGGTTCATTATCCATAATGTTATAATAATTAAATAAGTAAAATAAATTATCAAATTTTGATATAAATATAAAAAGATTTAGTACACGTACGATATTAATATGATAATTCCAGAAGGAGCATCAGTACCTCCAAGAGTGGGTGAATATGGATATTTCTTATCAAAACATTTCAATAATATCAATAATGATGCTAATAATAAAAACAAAAAAATAATTAAATACTACAAGATTAAGATTCATAATCATGATGAATTAATTGTTCCATGTCATTATTCTGAGAATACATTTACTGACCATGGACCCTTTAGAATATCTTGGGGTAAAATAAGTAAAGTTGTGGAGGTTACAGAGCAAGAAATTAAATTATTGATAATATAATCTAGATATATAAATTATTATATATGTATATTATATATGAGTATGCAGTGTGTTTCAGGTGGATGTGATATATCACATCAAAAAGTAAAGGAACTATTAGGTCTAACAATGTTAGTCTATGAATATGGAAACTCATTTAAATTAGAAAGTAAAGAAACAGTTGAACATTTTTTAGAAAAGTGCTCAAAAGAAGAGATTAATCTTAATGAAACATGTATGAAGGTATTAAATGATTTCAATGTATGTTCTCCAATGGGAACAGTTGAAGAATTTATTAGTGATCCTGATACAGATATACAAGTTGGAATTACTAAAAGCGATAGTAATAAACGTATATGTGTTATTTTTAGAGGAAGTGAATCTAAATCAGATTGGTATTATGATTTAATGATAGCAAAAAAAAATATTGGAAATGATGTATATGTTCATACTGGATTTTATCATCAGCTTCATACTAATGGTGTTTTTGATACCATTGTTAAAAAACTCAACCAATTATTAGAAGAGAATCCTGACTATGAGATATTTATAACAGGTCATAGTTTAGGAGCAGCATTATCTACGCTTTTTGGATATGAATTTGGAATAACTACAGATAAAAAAGTGTGTGTAGTATCATTTGCTAGTCCTCGTGTTGGTAATTTTAAATTTAAACAGGAGTTTGAGTTAAGAGAGAATTTGTGTCATTATAGAGTATCTAATAATAGAGATATAATAACAGCTACACCTATGTATAGATACCATCATTGTGGAAAAAACATTTGCTTGTATGAAAATAGTATGGAGATTAAAGAATGTGACGATATAAGTTGGTGGAGATTTTCATTTTTTTATTGTTGGAGTGTAGCAGACCATGGAGTTAAACTATATTATGACAGACTTGTAAAAAATCTTTGGTAATTTCAATAAAAAATTTGATTTATTGAGAATACTATGTTAAATAGTAACACATAGTTGATAAATGAGAGTAGCTACTAACGGTTGCGGTAAGGAAGTCCATCTTTTTGGGAAAAAAATCTACTTTGAATGGAATAATCCAGTTTTAGATATTGAAATTTTAGGCGAAGAATTAGATAAAACAAGATTAATTCAAAGTAGAATCAAGGAAGAGTTTAAAAATGATAAAACTAAGATATTTGAAGTAATGACGAGTATGGATGATTTTGAACTATATGATAATGCTTGGGTTGTATTAACTTCTGAAAATCCTGCTTTATTCAGCTATCTATGTCAAATTAGTTACAAACGGCCAAATATACTCAGTTATTTTGATAGATATTGGGAATAAAGTATATATTTAAAAATAATTTATTACTATGACTTATAGAATGGAAGAATCGAGACCTCCAATTAAGGGCGAATATTGCTATTATGATAAAATGTATATGGCTTTTAAGAGATTAAAACTAGAAAACAATGTATATTATAACGCATTAGATAGTAATAATAAAAAGATTTTTTGTCAATACTCATTACCAATTAATGGTAAAGATTCTAAGGGTATTATAAAAGATGTAACCTCAGGTCCCCACATTGATAAATCGAGTGATGTTTTAGCTTCTATATTTTAAAATTTAAAATTTGATTACATCTGAAATTTTTATATTTAGTTCATTACTAAATATGAGTCGAAATTTTTATTACCCTATAGGTGCTTCAGCGCCAGCAGTTGTTGGTGAATATGGTTATTATGTTCCTTCTCTTTTGGAATCAACTGGAATGATTCACTATTGGAATGTCTCAACTACAGGAAGAGAAAATACTATATGTCATTTTTCACATCATTCACCTTATTTAAATGTAAATGGAAGTAGATTGATTGGAAGAATAACTAATATCAAAAAAAGTCTGACAACTTATTAATATTCATTTCTAATGTCACTATCACTAGCTACTTCTAAACTATGACATAATAATGGATTACAACTGAATATATCTAATTTATATTTTTTTAATACATAGGTTATATATTGATCTAATGGTCCATTCCATATAGGATTTTCAAGCTCTTTTAACAAAATTTTTGCTAAATCTCTATGTATTATATACGCATGTGCTGTTCTATCGCAGGTTTCTCCATCCCAATTTTGTGTAAAATCGAATTTAGATATCTCATCATTAATTTTGGTGGAATTAGTTGATTTAAAATTTGGTTCAAATCTTCCACCAATATATAATATCGAATTCACATTATGAATATATTCTTGGCATTTTTGTAACCTTTCAGTAAAGTTATCACAAAAGATAGCATCATCTTCAAATATTAGAAAATGGGAGTCTTCGCTTTGTAAGAGTTTTTCCCATAATATATAATGACTGGCAAAACAGGCGTATTCTCCGGAGTTGAGCTCAATCATATTACTTTTAATATATTGGTATTTAGGATGTGTCTTATCTGTTCTTCCGTCTATTGCTGAAAATCTATGAATATTTAATTTAAGAGGAC
>Ga0209092_10000287_pt1 | contig 48254 bp, 30 predicted proteins | sample FraStrMetagenome_FD_187446 | JGI IMG/M metagenome (GOLD analysis project Ga0209092, IMG submission 187446) | Marine eukaryotic phytoplankton communities from Arctic Ocean - Fram Strait ARC3M Metagenome (SPAdes) (version 2) | ecosystem: Environmental > Aquatic > Marine > Oceanic | place: Fram...
AAAAATAAACACAATAGACAAATTTTCCTTCTTTACTCTTACCATGGCAGGCGTAGAATTTTCACTTGATGCACTTGTATCTTTAAACTCCATTGCCATTTCACTGATCTTTTCTGATTCAAAACCCAAAAAGTCTAAAATTTGCTCTCGGGCATTGGCACCTAGAATTTGGTTTGGTTGTTCAGTATAAATTCAAAATGCAAGAAAGTTGGCTTATTCTTAATCCAACATCTAGAAAACTTACCAAAGATTATTCTCATGAAGCTCCACATGGTCGATTCATAATTATCTCCAGCATCAGCGTATTCTTTCGACTTCATATCACAAAAACCAGAAAAGTCTCCAGATGCAATGGAATGTTCAAAATATTCAGAAGCTTGTTTTAACTCTGGCTCTTCCACAAATTCATCAATTTGTGCAATCTAAGAAATTTACATTCATGTGATTTAAGTTGAGAAGGATTCGCAAAACAGGAAACAATTAAAACAGTGAAACAAAAATACCTTATGATTTTCCCTAAAAGATAAAATAGAACCAGCGAATCCACATGAAACTCCACAAGGACGCTTCATCCATTTTGGAGTTCTTCCAGATTTCTAAGAAAGATTATTTTTCCTTTTGTTAGATAAAGTTACAATCGCAAAAAAAACTCTTACCAGAAAGGTCAAACTTACTGTAGCTGCACCAAGCACAGAATGAGCTTGAACTTTTCGATCAAATGAACAAGTTGACACGACACCTCTCATTACGGGGTTCCACTGAACATCATATCGTTTTTGCTGTGATGTGCTCAGGCTTCCTCCGTACATACTTTCTGGACTTGCTTTCTCTACTGCCTCGGCTCCACCAGCTGGTAACTCATATATGGCCTGCAAAGTATACAAATCCCATAGAAGAGTTCGATTATCCTTTCCACAACTGTTATAGAAACAACGAAAAAGTGTGAATTCAATAACTAAAATGAAAAAGTTGATATTTTCCAATACTAATAAACTCACGAAAGCATAAGACCCTCATCATGGGGACACCATCCAATGCTTAAAATTCCTTGATTATGCCCTTGAAGTGTAGCAAGAGGAATGCTTGTTGAACTTCTCAAATCCCAAAGTTTTAGAACTGGATTTCTATCGTTGCCAGAAGCAGTAATAATGTGCAATCCCTCTGTGGGGTTCCATGCAATATCAGTAACAGCCATTCCGTTTGTTTCGCATCTTATCTCGCACCATTCTTTCCTTTGTTTTGTATCGTAAACAATTACAGAACCATTAGCAGATGAGGCAGCGACAATATGTGGAACTTGTGTATTCCAGGCAATTTGTGTAATTTCTGCTCCTACTTGATTAGGATTCAGGCAAAAGCTTTCTGGTTGATTGGGGTTTTCTAGAGATGTAATGATAACTTCTCCATTACTGCCTCCGGTGGCAAGCTCAAAAGCGCAGCTAGGGTGGGGATTGAAAGCAAGAGCTGAAACAGCACCCTTTACATGTTGGGAAATGGTTGTTACAACAGGATCGGCGTCTTGGCTACTACGATAAAACACGATAGATTCAATATGTATTTGACAAAGAAGTGAAAAAATTGCATCAATTTCAGCATCGAAAATAAAATTTCAACAATCTCCATAATCATACCTCTTGATTAAAGCGGGATCCCAAACATGCACTGATCCATCTACCATTCCTCCCGCCAGAAGACCCATACTAAATTGCTGTTGTAATTCAGGGTTCATAGGAGTCCATCCGATGCTTGCAAATCTAGCGGAAGTTTGAACTTTGCCACAAATTTCTGGGGTAGGAGATTTATCGCTAGAGGTAATTTTCAAGTCACAAAGTTCAAGTTCCCCACCATAGTCGTCAAATCCGATGCCGCCTGAATCCTAAATATTCAAAGAAGAAAGACGATTAATAATTGAAATGAAGTCATAGCATAAAAATCAGGTGATCAAACTTAATGTTTGAAAACTATAAGCGCCAGCATAGCTATAGTTCGAAATGGTGAAAATGAATAACTCCGTGTCAGACTCACTTTTGCACCGATCGCAATGATGTCAGCTTGGCCTGGAATAGGGCTCCAGGCCACGACTGCTCCCCTGTTTTCTACCTCTGCAATTCTTGTCATTTTCAAGTGATTTCAGCAAATATACTAAAACGACTGAGGAATCTGAAAAATAGTCTCGGCCGATGATCAAGATTAAGAGTATAGGCAAAGACAAATTTCTCAATGCTGTATTCAAGGTCCGTTACTTTCCGAAATACATTAGACTGTATAATCTGATCTTGCACTACGACACCGTACGATTCTCGTACGAAGTGAACGAGCATCGGTTTTTGGATTTGAAATAAAAAACAATTTTTTAGTTTTTTATCTTGCTTCACTACTCTTCACGTAAGGAAGTACCGTATATACCTTTGCATTCTCTACGTATTCAAGTAATGGACTTTTGCTGAACGGTTCCTCTTACAAAATCTTAATATGAACATGCGATCTTGCCGATGATCAGAGATCTTGAAAATACATAGTGTAATACTACAAAGTAAGTATATCGTACGTACGTGAAAAACAACGCCGCGTGTCTTTCTAGAGTTTTTCATAAATGTTTTCAACATTTATCAGCAATTAATTTATTCCTTCTTTTGACCATTTCAGCAGAACAAATTGGCATTTTTTACGAAACATTTGCTTCTTTTTTTGAGAAGCGTCTAGGCGTCGCGGTGATCATTGAAGTGCTGCTGGAGAAAAGCAGGGTCATCAACGGACTCCAGATTTTATCCAAGCCCTTTTAATCCAAACTCTTCAATTTATAAACTCTGCAGATAAATCCAAATTCATAGAGACTATTCCAAAAGGGGGTTTCACAGATGCGGGGCTTCATACAGGTGGTTATCCCAGAGATACAAGCTAACCTCTAGCACGCTCGTTATTCCTTTGGGCTTTCAATGAAGTCTTAAGTTATCATGATGAAAGAATTGGCCCAACTAATACAATATAGCTATATGATATTCATATCTTTTGATATGTTTGTACTTGATACATACATAGATCACAACAACTTCAAAGACCTCTCCTCCTTGTCTACTGGAACATCAGAATATATATCTGGAAGAAAGGCGCCTACTCCTTTTGCTTTTGGAGTTATGAAATCGATCGTCTTAAGAGCAATCAAATTATCCACGATGGTCATGATGTGCCAATTATTCTTGATACCATAAAATCACACCAAAAAAATCTAGATGAATACATTACAAAAGCTAAAAAACAGTTTCATTAGCACATGTTTTGCCACACATGTTTCCGGAAAGCATGAAGCTAAATAGTAAAGATCACCAAATAAAATTAAAGGCAGTCCTCTTGCCAGATCATAAGGAAATATTGTCTTCAGACTATTTGAAACTTATAAATACCAATCTTAATTGGTTCCCAATTATGAAATCAATACCAGCAAGCTTCAAAGATTTACTCTCATGGTTGAAAAGTTACCAAATATCAGATACCTCTGATATGTTAATTTCTGTATAAAGCTGTGTGTTGTAGAGGAGACTTTATGGGTAAGAGCAAAAACTTTGGAATCACCTACTTCAAGTGAAAAAGAGCTTCAATTTATCCTGAAGGTTCTTGATATTTATAGATCCTCAATGCACAAATTTAGGAGTTCAAATGAATTTCACCATATAATGAAGGTTGAACAGAGCAGTCGAGAGCTTTTAGTGATATGGGTCACATATTGTATTTCATTTCGGAGCGCGCGCCACAGTTACCAACAAATAATGCAAGGTTTTGGAGTTGGGTTGAGATGTAAAGCATCTTTCTCTCTCTCTGATGGACATGCAATTGCAGCTATGATAAAGAGTGTCGCTTTGTACTTGAAACAAAATGAAGGGACTTATGGAGGGATTTTCACATTAAGAGATGAAACAACATATAAATTAGCAGGGTGCTATGCTAGGAAGAGTCTCTTACATGTATGGGAAGAAGAAAAGAATGATACAGAGCAACGAAAACAATCTCATTGGGATGAAGTGAAAAGGAAGCATGAATTGGTAAAAGGGTTGCGATCACAGCTAAAAGTCTTGATTGAGCAACACGATAAAGCATAGGAAAAGCATCAAGAAGCCCTACAAGCTTATTATAAAGCTCCTTATGGCAAGGACTACAAAGAAAGACGTAAAAAGATATGTGTGAAGAAGAAGTAAACTCTCTTTCCAGACAGATAAGTTATAAAGAAGATAAAATCAATGCTGCAGAGAAAGCTCCTAGTGCTGTGATATAGTAACTGCCTTCTTCCAAGTCAAAATCACTCCATTTCTTTTCTTTGCTCATATGCCTTTTCTTTTTCAAGAATTAGCAAGAATCAGTTTTACTACTCAGCAACAACCTGTTCCAAAACCTTGGACAGCTTTCTTTGGAGAAACTGATGGTGTGGACAAGTGTGATATTTATGCTTTAAAAAAACTAGTAGATATCGACCTTCATGGATAACACATGTCAAAAGTCATCATAAATGTCATTATCTTTGCAACCATAATTCTTGAGATGGAAGTAATGGGGACGTTTTGCTCGTGATAGGGACAGATGATACACCCCAGAACATATGTCCCTCTCACATAGATTATTTTGACTCTGCTTATGATGGAATTTGGTATCCAGATAATCTCACTCTAGAAATGGCTTGGTGTGGTGGAAACCTTCCACCAGATTGCAAGGGATCCAGCTATCCATTTAATCCTTTTAAAATAGATAGCAGCCTTTGTGTTTTCTATTTTACGGAGCAACTTCCAAAAGATTGCAGTGTCCTACAATGGGCACTTCGCCAGCCTGAACTTGATGACATTTCTGATTTTAGAGGTAATTGTATAGTTGCAGAGCTAGACAGGCGTCCTAAGTGGTTGTCAAAGATGGGCTACTTATTGTTCGGGAACATGAGAGCATTTTCTTATATGTAGCTACGTAATATATGCATATCACTGAAACGTACTGATTTACCGCTTACTCACCAAGCTGTTTACACGCTAATATAGCAGAGTCTCTATCATCTGGGTCCTTTTGCAGAAGATCTTGAGAAAAGTAAAGTCAACTTACAGTGGATCCAATATATTCATTGTACAGATCTTATCCAGTTATTTCATTCAATTTGTAAAGATCTTACTTCACAGTTGGAGAACAATCCAATGGAATACAAAGCAATTGCTTTGGTTGGCGAAATTTGAAAATATTTTTCATATTATGATACTTCATTTGAAGACATATCTTGAGCTATGGGGAGATAGAATTGGAGAACAAATAAACAAAGCCAATCCTAAGAACATTTGTAGCATACGTTTGAAACAGGCAATATTCTATCTCAATGCCACTTTATGCTTAATAAATAAATGTGGTCTGAGTGTTGGTGATGTGGGGACTATATGTATTTTGACTGTTCAAGCAAAGAATTTATATCTAGACGATCATTGCAATGACGCTGAGCTAAAAGCAGTTGAGTCAAAATACAATCATGCTTAAGATCCTTTGGAAAACGATATAAAACAAACTTCCATTATACTTGGGTATGTATGTAGATGACTTCATATTTTTCTCTGAAGATAAACAAGTGGAAAAAGAATTCCAAAACAAACTATTGGCCATGACCAATGTGGAATTCATGGGACAAGTTAGCCATTTCTTAGGACTTAAATTTCGATGGAGACAAACTGAAAACAGACTAAGTGGTGCGCATATCTCACAGGAGGCATTTGCCGATACGCTTATTGAGCAGGCTTTCAACACTGACAAAAAATCAGAGACTGGCTATACAAGCTCAGTATAGAAGCCTCGTTGGCTCTCTCCTGTGGATATCCAAAGGAACCGGGCCGGGCCTAGCTACAATAACCAATATGCTGGCCAAGCATCAAAATTGTCCCACCGACAAGCACATTGCGTCAGCGAAATATGCCATCAAGTATCTGAAAGGGACCAAAGCCAGAGGAATCACCTTTGACTCTAGAACCGAGGATAAACTGAAAAGTTATATCCATTTTCCCATATCCTCCTCCAAACTAACAGGTATTTCAGATGCGAACTGGGGCCCCCAAGATCAAAGTAAACCTAAAGAAAATATGAAACAGCCAGAGTTAGAACTTTTCAAAACGAGATCAATTTCCGGACATGTCATTACACTCCATTGTGAGGATTCGAGAATGATTCGAAATACTCCAAATACGATGAGCATGGTGTCAGAAGAATCTATCCGTTGGAGAATGGATTCAAAATCAAAAGGTAAAACAACAACGACCTTATGATTGACAAATTTGGTGAAGAAAAGACTTGTATATCTTGTCGAATAAATACAGGCATCAGTCATTTTGCATTTAATTCATAATACAAATATTTGGTGTCCAGCTTTGGACGTTGAACAAAATGTGTTATATATGAAACACAACAAGAATAATTTAGCAACTAAAATAAGCTTACAATTAAAAAACTATCGTTCGACTAGATTTTATCAACTTAAAATTCTATATCCCACATTCATGGTCCAGTACATTGGTCATCCAAGCACCAACGCATCACAGCACGCAGCAGCTGCGAAACTGAAATTTATGCCACAGATGAGTGTGTCAAAGACATACTCCGTCTGCGCAATATCACCCACGATCTCAACATAACAAACAAAATTCCGCATGATAAAACGACTATATACAACGGTAATATTGCCTGCGATCTATGGTCCAAAAACGCGACAACGAAAGGATTGAGATATCTCCAAATTCGCGAAAACCAAAATATTATCGAAATTCAACATATCGCTGAAAAAATAACCCCGCTGATATGTTCAACAAAGAGGACAAGGATGCCAAACACTTTATCAAACTGAGAGACACGATGGTCACTCTGGAATTCCAAGAAAATCCATTTCCACATTACCCCACAGCAAAATCAGCAATAATCACTGCAAGTAATTCTGCTCAAACATGTGATATCAAAGCAATCAACCCAAATACAACCAGTTTATGTCAATCCAATCCTGAATCAAAAACATCACCCTTGGTGACATCATCGCATCAAGCCGGTATGACACTACACAATCACAAACAGACGATCGCTCCTAACATGGTTGCGCAAAAATACGAGGAGCAGACACAACACTCCAAACAAACAAAACGCGTTCGGTTTGATTTATCTCGAAATAAAATTCATCCCTTTCGAAAAGAGAAACAATGTGCTTACCTTCACGGATATCATTAAGCTCCATTCACTCTAATACAAGTTTCATTCACATAAATTTTTCAGCAATTATTCGTTCACCAATAATAATGGACAAAAGCGGTGTATTGTACGTACGTACATATCCTTCCATCTAATTACTACTTAACCATAATTACCTCAAGTATAAGTATAAATGGTCCTACATATTGCTGGAGGGTCACTTCACAGCTCTACCTTAGCGTAGGTTTTGAACCCCGACTAAAAATATACTACGTAGACTAAACTAAACTTAAGGTACGTTTAAGAAGACGATAAAGCTAGTGATATTGATGAAGGGCACCAACATGCGTAAGATACCTCGGTCCGGGCCTACCAGGGGGGTTGGAACTCAGTATGGCACCCCCGATGCCAATCCCAAATGGATTTTTGTATTTTTATCAACAGCGAGCTTATTGCCTGCTGTTGGTCGTTGGTTAGATACCGTTCCGATTTCTAACCTACGGGTACACAAGTGCAGTAAGACGCAGGTTCCGATTGTAAAGATGATGGTTCGATTTCGATGACGTCCGGCTCAGATAATTTCATTTCATGAAGAACCTGCCAGCAGAAGAAGTACTTTTCAAATTTTAAGTCACTACATAGTTCATTTTTTAACACATTTTTTTTAAGTGTAAGAATTTGTTACAGAAGTACGCTTCTCTTTTCTCATTTGATCGATCTTCACAAAACTGCAAAGAGCAAATGCCCAATTTGAGAAATCTTTTTCAAGTATGTCTCATTCTTGGATTTTGGCAGCCACTACGAGCCTTTGTCACACATCCATCAGGATGGGCACCATCTCACTTTTCACTCCAAACATTTGCTTCAAAGAACGATGAGAGTGTTATGGCGCTGCCCACAAATGCAACTACAGAACTATATCCCGCCTTTGAATCTGCTTTAAATAAAGACTCCTCCGTAATAACCATCATTCCAAATACCAAAGTACTAGATCTATGGAAACGACGACTAATTACCCATGAGGATGCTTTCAGCCTTCACAAATTAGCTTCGGTTGGTTACACTATCTCATCTGCAATTCTTCTTGGGAATGGTCTAATAAGATTGGTTCAATCTTCAGAACTGTTTGCAGTCATTCAGCCTGAAATGGAGATTGTTATGAATGCTTTTACTGTTTCTAATATTATGATGTGTTTTGCTTCTGTTAGAATGGCATTTATTCATCGCCAAGGTGATTTAACAGCTCGAAATGCTTTTCTAGGGACTGCTGTATCTTCACTCTTTTCGGGATTTTTTATGGTATGGATCAGTCCCTTTCCAGAGGGGGATATCTTCAACTCTCTTATGATCAGTCGAATATTTTTTGCTGTACTTGTGGGTCTGAATGGATTCTTCATTGCTGATACTATCATACAAACCAAAGAAATCGTAGAAGGACGACGCGATCGCAAAGCAGAAGACTACAAAGGTCGCAAAGTGATCGATACACTTGGGTATGTCTTCCCCGTTGCTTGGGGGATGCCACTCATTGCTGCAACTGGATTGATTTCATGTGTTATACACGATAGGGCATGGTTTATGGAACAATGCCAATTTATTGATGCTCAGATACATCATCCTGGCATGCAATCTCATATTTTTTATCAACAACTTTCTACCAGTCTTGCTGCAAGTTATGCATCCCTCTTTGTTACACTTCGTGATAAAAAGTTGATTAACAAAATGCAAGAATTGGGAGGAATTACCATTTTTGCACTTCCAGCATTGATATGGTCTATCTACACGACATATATATTCACTTCGTATCTTTTTGTTGCACACTAAGCATTGTTATAAAATTTATTCATCGCTAACATCCATACTTGCAGCAGCAGTGAAGATTGAATAAAGGAGATAGCGGCAATGAGGCTTGAATATACCCTAAGCATGATATCTAATGTAAAGACACAAATTCAATAGAACATTGCAATAACATAAGTATTCGCTGATGACAAATAGGAAATCTTTGCACATAGCCATCACACTCATAAGTGAAAATGTATTTCCGAAAAGGTTACGAAGTAAACTTTTGTCACATAGTTCAAATGATTCGCTGAAAACAACAAAAATTTAAAGAACAAAAGCTTCCAGAATATTTAAAACATCAAGAGAACCACATGTATTCAAGTTCTATTTATGAAATTAAAATATTAGATTCTCCTTGAAACAAATCCTCTATGACATCTCATTATTCACATCAACTTACGTAATATAGATAGTTTGCCCATTCCAAAATTGAAGGAGTAGGAGACCCTGAGCTATTTTTAGAATCTAGGGAATATCTTATGTTTTTGTCTCTCAGTGACCTTGAACTAGTATGTGAAGAGATTGCTAATGAAATATCAAATCGGCTTGCTGTTAGAGAATGTATTACAGCTTGAATGAGTGAATAGAACAATAGAATTCACGCTTTCGGTTATGGTTTGACTTGCTTTCATTTCTCATAATCATCGCTAAAGATATAATTCAAACACCGTCTTCATTATCCAATCAAACTATAGATGGATAAGTCCATTTGACGATGGTTCACTCAAGGAGGTAGAAAATATAATAATTGATAATAGATTACATCTTCGATGAAGATTAGATTCGTATATCGTGGTCTATGAAGAAATGGAATATTCTGCACTGTTCTTATCACGAAAGGCACGATGTTTAATTGCCCCCCCACAACAAAAAATTGATGTATATGACTTGTATTTCTGAAGATACAGAAACATATAAAAGAGATGTAATAAGTATAGATATCTTAGTGGCAAATCGATTTGTCTACTTTGAATTATTTTCTCGCTATTACAGTCGCTCCTGGGGTAGCTCGTATGCCCTTTTCTTGGAAAGCTTCTACATTTTATATTGAAGCATTCCATGAGAAAATAGTGAAAGACCCGAAGATATCATTCAGTGCTACAATTCAGCGATACGATTCAGTGATACGACCCAGTGATAGATCGATAAATTATGAGGTTGCAAATTAATAATAAGAATGGTTCAAATGTTTCGTTTAACCTTTTTGCATCTTCTTGGGATTCGATGATCCAATCTACCAATCTAAATTTTTTGAGATTGGTTATATTCTTTAAATGATTTTGGTATTTAAGTAAATAAGGTAAATTTAGTATAAAAGACTTAAGATGAAAATTGATTCGTTTCAATGAGAACACTTTTTTATTTACGTTAAATATTTATGGTAACTGCTATAAATATTTCAAATAACGTTTATTTAAAAAGGAAAGTAAACCGAAAGCTTCACAAGCTACGAATTTAGTACTTTAAACATAATATTGATCAAATCCAAAATGCATCAATCACTTTTTTTGAGGCTTCGGAAAAATAATGCGGATGTCTTATTCAAACAACTTCAAACAAGAAACACAAATTATCGAGTCTATTAAATTTCTCTATGTATATTAAACAGAACTTTATCCTTTCAAACCTCTTAATAGGATTTAACAGTCTAGGATGGACTTATGGTGAAAATATTCGGAGCTTGAAGAGTATTGATAGAACAGATGTAAGTTAATTTTATGTTTCACGTCTAGCGATTCCTGATATATCACTCACAAAAGGTGGATTAATTTTTGGAATGAACATAATACACATAGCATCCCTTTCCCGAAAGACGTTTGGTTGATTACATAGATGGTGGTTTATGGCCTCAAATAGGTGGAGATATCCAACATGAACGAGATGTCATTATTGAGGAGCTTTACTCTGTAGCACTCACAGAAGATGGATCAAAACTTTTTATCGGAGAAGGTTCAGAAGGAAAAGTCTCGATATATAACTATAGCGATACAAATGATACTTATTCTCTTAGTGACGAATTTAATGTAGGTGAAAGATTTGGGCAGAGCCTTGCAGTGTCCGGGGACGGAAACATATTTATTGCAGGAAATTATTTCAATGAAGCTTTTACAGGAATGGCGACTGTATATGAACTTGTGTCGGGCACTTGGAATCAAAAAGGTACTAGTATATTTGGTGAAGTTCTTGGAGATTTTTTGGGGTATTCTGTTTCCATTTCTGGAGACGGAGACAGAATTGCAATTGGTGTTCCTTATTTTGATCCAAACGATGAATTTGACACTGGGATTGTACAAACATTTGAATGGGACTCTGAAACATCAGATTGGGCTAAATTTGGAGGGAACATAGTTGGAGAAGCCGCGGGCGATCGTTCAGGAATAAATATAGCCATGTCAAAAGACGGTAACAGTGTTGCAATTGCTGCAACGTTCAATGATGGCGAGGGTACAAATCAACGAAATACCGGACAAGTAAGAGTATATGCTTGTTCTATCACTTTGATATGGACGCAGCAAGGTGGTGATATTGATGGTTTACTTGAATATTCTGGAAATCCATTACAAGTAGATATTTCTGCGGACGGACGTGCAGTAGTTGTTGGATATCCAAGCGCAGATGACGACAAAGGAAATGTTGTGGCTTATGAACTCGTTCAAACTGGCACTATTTTAGACGAAATAAATAATAATTTAGGGATAGACATTGATTTCGACTTTCTCGAAAATTTCCCGATTCTAGATCCAATTCTTGCAGACCCTGGTTTAGTCATCGTTTCAGAATGGAGCCAATATGGTGACGTATTGACAGGAGAAGCTTCAGGTGATTTGTTTGGAAGTAGCGTTTCAATGTCCGATGATAGCACGGCCATATTTATTGGGGCGCCCCAAGTTGTAAATTCGACTCATGCTGGTGTAGGTCTAGTGTTTTCATATAATGAGCAAAGTGAAACATGGGATTTTGCCTCATCCGATAGCTCAACTGAAGCATTCAATACTGCTATGAGTGGCGATGGTCATACAATTGCCACACTGTCGACTTCATTTACACAAATATTCAAGTTTCGCTTTGATTCTGAATCACCATCTTTATCCCCTACTACAAGTCGACCTCCTAGTCTTGCTCCTTCAATATCCAATGCTCCAACGATAAATGTGTCATTACTTGACCGCATCATGGATTTTCTCACTAACAATGCTCAATGGTGGTGGCTGATATTAATCGCACTGCCAATCATTTCAGTTTTTGTTGGTGTTTCAATAATTGTGCCCTCTTTTTTCCTGTTAGTAGTTGGGGCTATAGTTGTGAGAGAGAATTTCTAAACAAAGTGAGACATTCTTCTCAAAATTTTGCATTGATACTTGACTTATCAGTAAATTAATTAATTTTTGGTTGCTAGATTAAACTATTTACAATGATAAGCAATTTTGGCAGCGAAAAAAGGTTGAATACTCTCTTCGCTGACAATATTGAAACTTATCGTCACAAAACTGTACTAAACATCTCAATTCTAAACTCTCTCAAGTTTCATAGTTATTGTAGTTCATGGAACGAGACTCATCGGAGTAAGCTTGTAAGCATTTTTTTTAATATAATGCATGAATTTAAACTACTGCATTATATTAAGGTAAATAAAACATCCCATAATTTATGTACCCATAAATACCAAAAGTATTTTAGAAGTTTATCAGATAATTGTATATAGAAATTGTTTTAAGCAAAGATAATGATTAGACCAATAATCTTCTTTATCAAGTTCATATCAGCAGAAAAGATTTGGCTTGAGTTGAGGACAGAACAAGGCATTGAAAATTATTGTCAAAATACATGTCCAATATTCTCACGACAGTTCACAAAAGCCGAGAATGGATAATGAATTCTGTTCCGGGATTTAATCGAGCGAGGAGCTAAAAACTTGTGTAGATTTGTTGGTCATTGAACAAAAGCCAAATCTTGGTAACCTGGTGTTTAACAATTTTGTATACGTATTTTTCCGTAAGTTCTACATATAAAATATACACATCCATGAAACTGAAATAGGTTTGGTTTTGGTTTTGGTAGGATATATTTTCCGTGTTATCGGTCCCTACGTACTGTGACGGCTCGGCGATCTTCACGATGCCCATGTACTATCTATACTGTCCCCACGAAGAGGGTCTAATCCTTACTTGTATGGCCCGCGGCCAAGGACAAGGGGAGACACCAGTTTTCCTGTACACGGCATATCGATCTCTCTAACTCACTTACCTGTTGTTCCTATTACATAGGCTCTCCTTTTGTTCCAGGTAATGATTTTACTTAATACGGTTTATTTACTTTTATGGATTTATTTCCTGGCGCGTTATGAATGCATAGTTTGTGTTGTTATTAAAATACATGGCTCGATTTATTGAATTCCGAATATTATTTTGCGTCTGGTTCCGTTTGTGCTCATGAGCCTTTCCTCTGCCGAGTCTACCACTATAACTTCGCCACCTTCTGCTTTCTCTGCCGGTGATCGTGAAATAGGTAATAAATATGAAAATGTTCAAAAAAACTGCTGACATTGCGTACCTGCAAAAATATTCAAATCATGTAAGAACTGCCTACACACATGACTATTTTTTCAGTAAAGTAGATCAAATTTGAGCATTTTGCCAAGAACCAGGATTAGATATTTATAGGTCAAGGAAGATATTGTGATTTAATATGGAATTTACATAGAGAAACCTCAACGCACAATGATGGGATTCAACGCTAAATATGTCGGACCTTTTTCACTTTTTAAGCTACTATGCTTAAGTAGCCTGCGTCAACGAAACAATTAAAAACAACATCACAAAACGGAAGTCAAGCAAAGACTTTTTTACAAACACCCGTGCTTATTAAATCGAAGCTAACCAATTCCTCTCAGGAGAATATCAAGAAAAATGAGGAAAAACCATCTCTTTTCTCTTTTAGGGAGCATCAATTATTTCACTGCAAGTCATGGGGAAAACATCCGGAGTCTGAGATATTCTTTCGATAGTAATGTAAGTTGGAACAAATAGTCAATTTCAAATAAAAAGCACATCTTTCATTTGTGTACATCGCACTACTCGGGTTTTTATAATTGACCTCCAAATACTCTTGTTCTTATAGGATATTAATGAAAGAAGATTAGTGGACTACCCGCCTAATGGTATATGGCCTCAAATAGGCCCAGACATAATTTATGCCGGTGGAGATGTCCTTCTTGAAGAACTCTATTCTGTTTCACTCTCAGAAGATGGAACCCGAGTACTTTTGGGTGAAGGCTCAGTTGGTACGGTGTCTATTTTTGATTATGCATCAAATAATGACACATGGATTGACGCTGGAGAATTTAATGTAGGAGAAAGATTTGGTCAAAGCCTTGCCGCATCTAGTAGTGGGAACTCTTTTGTTGTTGGTAATACATTCTTCGACGAATTTAAAGGAATGGCCAAAGTTTTTGAGTTTCAGTCTGGTATATGGAGTCAAAAAGGAGCAGACATACTTGGCGAAAATGTCGGTGACTTTCTAGGTTTTGCAGTATCCATGTCTGGAGACGGAAATAGAATCGCAGTTGGAATTCCCTTTTACGACGCCGGAATGACAGCAGATCAATTTGATAAGGGAATTGTACAAACGTTCCTTTGGGACTCTGATTCATCGAGTTGGGAACAATTTGGGGGGAATATTGTTGGTGAAACTCAAGGTGATCGCTCAGGCTATTCTTTGGCCATGTCAGATGATGGCAATAGCCTTGCAGTTGCAGCGACATTCAATGATGGTGAAGACGCTGATGGAAACATTTTAAGAAACTCAGGACAAGTCAGAGTTTACTCCTGTTCTGTAGTGTTAAGATGGCGGCAACAAGGTAGCGATATTGACGGTTTGACAGAATACTCCGGTAATCCCTTACAAGTTGATATTTCCGCAGATGGACTAAAAGTGCTAATTGGATATCCAAGCGCAAATGACGAAAGAGGTAATGTTGTAGCCTATGAACTGATCGAAGAAATCCCTATCGTCGGTAGTATTAGTCAAGATACTGGACTGGGTATTGGTACTGAATGGAATAGATACGGAGATGTTCTTTTTGGAGAATCGGTAGGAGATATGTTTGGTAGTAGCGTATCCATGTCTAATGATGGTACCGCAATCTTTATTGGTGCTCCTGGAGCAGATGGCTCCAACAATGTTGGAGTAGGTTATGTATACTCATACGATCAGCAAAATAAAACATGGGAGTTCGCCACAGATGATAGCTCAACGGAGGCTTTTGGAACAGCTATGAGTAGCGATGGAAATACTATTGCGACATTGTCAACATCATTCGCTCAGGTTTTTCGGTTTCAGGTTGATACAGAATCACCATCTCTAAGTCCAACAATAAGTAAAACTCCTACTATTGCACCAACGGTATCGAGTGCTCCTACAACATCAAGTGCTCCATCATCGGATCCACGAAAGACCCTGTTTGAACTAATAAGCGATCTTGTGAGCTTAGTTCCAGTTATTACTCCTCCAGTGTCTCCTCCGCCAATCGGTGCGGCTGCTATAATATTACCTTTGATTCCAGCTGTACTTTCTATATTTCTTGTGATTAATGCAATGATTCCTGGAACTTATCTAAATGAATGGTTATTGTACATAATCGATTGGGTCCAATGGTGGTGGGGCTAGAAATAAGATGGAGTGATGTCTTTCAAATCGATAGGTTTAAGTGAATCATGGCAGTGGGTTTGAAGGTTTAATCTTTACAAATAATTGTTTTTATGTTGGGCTTTTTTTCATCACTGTATGCATTTGTAATAATTTTAATCTATATTTTTTCAAATAATTATGGTATCTGTTTTCCTCGATTTTTACATTGTACACATTTTATGGTTTAGACTTTTGTGGATAACAATTGAGAAAGGAATTCTGATATAATAAGATTGAACAATACAATGATGATTTCATCATCATGAGCTTACAAGAAACATCAAGGATTAATGCTATCATTTGTGCTGTTACCACCAAGTTGTACTTTATATTTTTATTATAATACTCGCAACGGTCTTTCATCAAGCAATTGTCGTGGCCTTTGCACCCTGTCTTTTTCATCACTATTTTTAAAAACAAAGTGAAAAAAAGAATGCTAATCCTTTTGCGATAATAGAACTGATTCTTTGATTGGGCATCGTATTTCTTTGTAAGAGACTAAAACTTTATCATGCGCACATAATACTGGAGACCACAATGCTCGAATATTTTTGGTAGTGGACCTCAACAGCAAAAGGAATCTCGCCCATGCCAATGCAACCGCAAGAAGCTTTAAGCTTATTCATGTGAACAAAAACTTTTTACATTTATATAATCTATAGTTACTTTCCTTTTTGATTAGATTACACAGAGACACATTCATATATTCTTGAAGCACTTGTCATGCATTTAATCAATGGCAAACATATATTATCTTGAGTTATAAAGATTGACCATGCCAGAATGTTATTTGTGAAGTGAGAAAAAATAAATTCTTCTTAAAAGGACATTGGAAGATCAAGTGACAATATATTTTGTGAAAATAAGTCCATGTTGAAATAGAATAATCATTATTTGTTAGTATAGTCTATTGTCGAGATTGTCATCATAAGGATCATCATGAACATATTTTCCACGATTCCAAGTTTCCAAGTCATCCTCGTTGTCGTCACTATAATAACCTTCTTCGTCATAATAGTAATTCTCTTCATCTTCCTCCTCCTCTGGATAATCGTTTCCTACGAAGCCTTCATCATTGCTATCATAATCGTCATCTTCATTCAATTCGTCGGTGTTTTCATTTCCCTCCTGTACTGTTTCAAAAATCAAATCTCCATTAGGATCCCAGTATCCTATCCCATTGGATAATTCTACGAATGCTCCAATGCCTTCTTGCTCATCGTTTTCGCTGTCTTTAGTTACAGAATCATTGTTACGAGATGCAATGTCCGTTTCTTTCGTTGAGTCCATTGCAGTCATAGATTCGTCTTTCTTATTCTTGCTCTCTTCAATATCGTCCATAAAATACAAATCATACACAAAATCTTGCTCATCATGCTTTTTGTGCTCCTCCTTATTTTCCTTTGGAACCCCTAAAAATTGTTGAATAATTTGAACAATAGATTCATGACCACACATTTTAGCAATGTCTACTGCAGTTCTTCCATCGGAGTCGATTATGTGAAGGTTCTTATTTCCAGCTAGCACAAATTGAGAAGCCCCTTCCACATCATTCCATAGAGCAGCCCCGTGTAAAAAAGTCCCCATACCATTCGTACAAGCATGTCCAAGTAAGGAAGACAAGGATAAATGTGTGGAATATGTCTTGGAGGAGGGTAAAATAACAGTTTCCACAAAATTCATGTAGGATGTTAGACCAGGACCTGATTCATGGTATATTTTTAATTGAGAATCAAGTAGACTCATTACCGGTGAAAGGATTGGAGTACTTTTCTTCTTCGTGGGAGAAGATTTTTTGGAAGCTGCAGCTGCTTGTGGTGGAGATATCTTTTTGGTTCGTTTAGGATGATTGTTGGATTGAGTTGGAGAGGTAGATTTATTCACAAAATCATGATAATTGACTTGTTGAGTTTGTAAAATCGAAATTCTTGGACGTTTCCGAGACGAATTATTGGATGATTCTAAATGTTTAGATATACCACTTGTCTTAGGTGGATCTTTGAAAAAGGCATCTGCTTCTTCTTCTTCATGAAGACAGTCTACTACACGAACCATATCGTTTTTTCGTTTCTTGTTGGAACCATTTGAAGTATCGAATGAAGCAACAGAATCAGAGTTGGAAGATGGAATAAATCGTTTAAATACAATAGGCCGTTTGGAGGGTTGTGGTGTAGATTTTGATGCTTCAGATGTAATGGTTCTAGTAGAAGAAGAATCCTTGGTAGACATATTCATCATCATTTGCGATAAATAGGCATCAGATTTTAATTGATTAATTTGATCTTGCAGAGGATTGAGATATGTCTCATTACGTGACCGTTTGATTTGATTTTGGTCGATATTTGTTTCATCTTGATCGTTGGAGTTGGAGTCATTCAAATTGGTAGGATTGATGCAAAGAGTTTCAGGTAATGGAGCACCACGTCGACGTTTCAAACGGAGCAATAATCTCTTGGTGTTTTTTTTTGTGTTATTGTTTATATCAGGAGGAGCGCTTTGGTCATTTCCTTGCTGATATTGGTTTTTGATGGACTGCATCGTTTGTGTTATTATCAGAATGGATTTATGTTGATAAGGCCGAGGATCAATCAAATCCAACTGCATAAAAGGAAAGTGAAGATTCAAATCGAGCGTTTTTTTATAATTTTGCAATTTTTTTTTTCCATGACGAAAAAGTAGAAAATTTTAATTAGATTCTGCTCCTTATTGAATGTAAATGTGTAGGAAGTAGTACGATGGTGACGTAGAATCAAAGTAATGCATAAGATCACAAAAAGTGACAAATCATGACATTCAACTGGAAACTTCTGCTGCTGACATTATGATAAATGTAACATGATGCTGTTTGCAAGAAACAAGCATTAGAGCTGCTCGACCTTCTCTCTATCGAGTCCTACATATAAGCAAAAATGAGCAAACGACAAAAACTAAGCGCCAATCAGTCTTTTACAAATACATCCTCGCCATCTTATTCGTCTTCCAACTCAGCTGCATATACTGAAATTTCCCGCCTCAGCACTCAATTACGTAATGACAAAGTCCGAAATCGTCGTCAAGCTGGAACAGAACTTATTCAAAAATTATCTGATACGAAATTTACTTCCAAATTGCAAAATGAAGCTTCCACCATCCAAGACAAACGTAAAACCCGTAATGCCATTAATACACTTTGGAGAATACTGATTCATAATGCTTTATATGCCGCCAATCTGGTCCTAAAATCCACCAGGAAAACAAAATTAAGCAAGGAAGATATTGAATTACCATTTCGATTGTTGCAATTATGTGATGGATCAATTCAACATCATTTAAATGATCCTCAAACCTTTATTCATGGACGTGGATCACGAATGTCAGGGAAAGAAGTTCAAGAATTATTATCATATTGCTTTGATTTGCTCACCAATGAAAAAGTACTGGAGATTGCAGATATGATGGCATTACGAATGCTGGCATACTTAGTATCCAGTCCTCATTATGTATGTCATTTTCGGTTCAAAGAGGACATCAATGATGTATTGGTAGAGATTGAAAAAAGGCTTTTACCTTCTTTCGATTCGCCAAGGGAACATCATGATATTGAACCTTCCTCAGAGGCATTGGCTTTGACAGCTAGTGCATTTTCAGGCTTTGTTCGAGTTTTAACATGTATATTAGGTATAGGAATGCATGCGTATATAAAGCCATGTTTGCAAATATTATCCAAATGTTTTCGTGTCCATTCTCAGCATGAATCCATTTTATTTTCCTCCGCAACATCTTCCAAATCCAATTCCTCTACCTTGACTTTGAACTCCATTCAAAAATTATTTACAGTGGCTACTTATTTAATGGCAGCTCATCCAGAAGATTCCGTTGCAAGCATAGCAATATATGGAAAGGATTTGTTAGTATTTGCTAGAAAATATTATGCTCGGGCACATGGTTCAAATAAAAATGAAATAACTGAATACTTTTCAGCACACTTGTAAGTCTTTTCAAAAAAATTTCATGAATCTGCGAGAGATTTCCATTGTATCAGAACTCAGAATCAACATCATATCTTTATATTAGACTAATTTGTGAGGTTGCTGGGAAATTAGAGGGTTTATCTTATGATGACCTCTCATGTATGCTTGGACCAGCCGCTCTTGATTATGATCAGCTTCAATTTCTTCTCAACATGATGGCAAATCCCAAAGAAATTGAAAAAATATGCTCCTTATCCTCCTCCTCATCTTCCCCTCATACAAAGTTACTAAAATCAAAACTGGACATTAAACGCAGAAGAAAATTGCCACTCTTTTCTTCCCAATCTTCACAAAATCGCAATCAAAATTATCAAAAAAGCACAAAACAGCAGCAAATGTGTCCAACTTGGATACCACTCAAAAGAAATCAAAGACGTCATTTAGAATTATGTGCAAGATTATTGTATCATTCTCAACGTTTATTTGTATCAAATGCAGAATTAGAAGCTATAGATGATGTTGCAACCTTTATGTTGGGTGACCCAGACCATGAAGCACATGGTAAAATTCCCAAGAGATACAGTCAAAGAATAGTTCACACAACTTTACCATATTCCAAAAGTCCATGGGTTTTGTTCGTTGCAAAATATCTTTATCAAGATTGCCCTGCAATAGTCAAAGATACATATACATATAAACATGATCCTGAGCCTGCTAAGACCAAAATTTCTGATTTTGATTCACCTAAGTCCATGATTGATTTTTATCTGTCCATATTATTTCAAGGCTTTAGCCAAGACAAAAGAGAGAAAGAGGTTTTCAATGTTGTACCAATTTTGCAACTAATTTGTTCTTGTGCTGAAGCATTTCCAAATGGTGAATGCTGGATGACATCTTCGGAATGGGTAAATGAAGCTTGTGATCAAGGAAAGGTCTCTTGTGTTATGGGATGCTCATCTATGGACTTGGCAGTTTTAATATATACGGTTTCAAACGTTTTAGAATCGAATGGAGGTGCTGATGGATCTCATTCTGTCCAGTTGTGGGCGTTAATGTGTTTAGTAAAATTAACTTCAGTGACTGTTTTGGTTTGTGATAGATACCGAGAGCAAGACGTGATGTATCTCCGTTGTTTGGAATATTCATGGAAACATGTTTGGAAAATAATCTTTCGATCAGATCTACGATACTCTTCTTATACAGCATCAATGGATCCATATGGTGGTGGAGAATTAGTAGTATTGCTTCTTATTCGGATGATATATTGTAGCTGCATTGATACCATTATGTATACTGTTAGTGATAAACGTATTGGTGGGCATCAATCGACAGCATCTTACCAGTCCCAAGTGTTCATGTTGCCAGTATTTAAAATATCGCATGCAAGTGAAAGTACGTCAATTTTTATGCTTATTATTGTTATCCTTCATCGTTGGGGGCTCTCAGATGATAATGTTGCAGACAATCTGTGTCAAAAATTTGTTGGTCTGAAAAATGATGAATCGGATGGGGAAAACAATGATCTCAATGACATGAATGCACAACAAGATAAAAGAAGAAGATATAGACTGGTATGTTTTTGTCTCAATTTCATTTATTCTCTTCTAGAAAAGAATCATATTCAACCCGATATAATTCGAATGGCAAGCACATGCTTGTGTGCCCTTATCAGTGGTGACTTAGTTCCGTTGAATGTGTATTATGAAATCAATAAGTTTCAATGCACAGAAGACTCCATGAATGTAGGCAGCATAAATTTAAATTCATCGAAAGATGATGATTTAACATCATCGTCATTCATTGAGTCCTTTCACTGCGACTTTTGGAAGGGTACGACTCCTACATTTTTTGGTTTACATGAATTGGACGACAATGAATTGATATGGAGGACGTTGAATGGAAAGTGCCTTCGACTTTTCTATCCTCGTTTAGAATCAAAAAAACAATTTGAATCCACTCTTCGTAGATTTTCGTTATCAAAACTAGATTTTGTTTCTGCGTCAAAGATGAAATTTCTCAGGTCGTTCGCTTTGAACTGCATTGAAAATCGCATGTGTCATACAAAGCTGTCACAACATGGGCAAGACGAGAATTCTCTTATATCAAAGAACCAAAAATGCATGTCGATACGCAATCGCTTCATGAAATTAGTTGTTTTGTTTGAGATAAGTTTATCTGGGAAAATGTCAAATTCTATGGTTGAAATAATAACACATTTATCTGCGCTTTTTTCATTGATAATGAAAGAATTCCATATCAATTTGCCTAATTTAACTGCAGATCGAGACATATTCGCAAATATTATAGGCTTTATGAACATTATTTTCAGAGCATGCAAAAAAATCCATGTTTTGGGGCATATTGAACAAACTCCACAGTCAATCACTCACAATTCAAAGGCGGTATATAAAGCAATGAAGAAAATAATTGAGATGTATCCATATTATGATCAATCTTCGCAAACAACTGATCTTCCCAGGGATTCCATTGCAATTCATGAAAGTCCATTAAATATTCAGCAAAAAGATTCTTTCGATTCTGATGATGCTAGTCTGAAACATCATGAAAGACAGCTGGTGCGTGAAGAAGATTACTCCACTGGCAACGAAAGCGAATCGTCAGCAATTCGTTCAAACCAAAGTTTACGGAAACGGAAGATAATGAATGATCTGACCCCAATGAAACGGCTCTTTTCCATGTCTCAATCCCCATCTTCTAATAGCTCTCTAAATTCAAGAACTCGCTCACATATAGTACCTCCAAATAAAAAAATAGCACAGATGTGTGCAATGCTTATGATCCTTTTGAATCCATCAACAGATTGTCTCAATGCAATAACAGAATCATTGTATTGGTCTGAAAATGGTTATCTAGATCCTGATCCTGAAGATGCTATTTTTTGTCTTCAATTATTTTGCAACGACCATATAATTCTTCGTGACAAACGCTTAAAGGAAATGCGACAATGTCAAGATTCTAACTTGACGCTGAATTTCTATGACAATAGTGAAATTACTCATCGCGTAACCTCCATTTGTGTTGAGCTAATGATTGATTTAAGATCTTCCTTTGGTCCATCATCCATCTATTCATTATGGGGTTTTCAATTATGCGCAAAAATGGTAGAAATTGATTACGCAATTGGTAGATATGGTTCTGATATTGAAATTGAAGAGGCAAAAATGATCTTGCACCCTTCGAAATCAAAATCTCTGAGTAAAGAATCAGCAGTAGCAGCAAATCGTGCTTTGAAATATAAACCCGCCTTTCGAAAATCTCAGCTTCTTGCAGTCACTCATGCATTTTCACACGTGTTCTCACCAGTATGTGTTTTTGAGGATGACTTTGGAGCGTCATTCGTATTCCCCTCCTTGCTCGATGTTGATTTTCAAGTACGAATGTCAGCGGGGGGGGCCGTTGAAGCTGCATTGAAACACTTTGAACAGCAACGAAAAGTTGCAGATAGTTTATTATCGATGCTTCCATGTTTAGTAAAAGCAAACGAAAAAGATAATGTAAACCAAAAAATAGAACGGTGGATAATCGAAAATGTTAAAAATTGGCCGCATCAAACAAAAGATATTCACCTCTATGTAAATAGAAGCTTCGTTGCAACAACAATACATTGCATAGGAAAAATTGCAGGGACGACATCTAACTCAATGATTTCACGTGAGCAAATACTATCCCTGGTTTATCTGTCAGCCGAATCACCTGAGCTTCAATTATCATGCTTTCACGCATGTCTAAGTGCTGCACTCGCACAAGGATTCAAATGCCTAAGTCAAATGATGGAGTATTACTGTGAATATTTACTCCATCAATGGATTGAATCTGGGAGGAAATTGAATAGTATACCGATTCTCATGTCTAGTCCATCTTCGCTAGAGAGGATATTGATGTTAGGACATGGAAATATTTTATTCCAGTTCTTAAAAGAGAAAAGCTCGAATTCGATTGCTCAAGAACCTTGTGAACGCAAAGTATTTGACGCATTTGCAGCAGTTGAAGAAGACCTCTTGTACGAATATATTACACGAAATGCGCGGATTCTTATTCCTCATATCCTCTTAATAGCAAACTATAATCTTGATAATGATTCGCCAAGAGATCTACAAGTCGCTATCAATAGTCTGATATCTGTTCGTCATCAAAATTATTTAAAGGAAGCAAGCAGTATCCTTACAGGTTCCAATGATGAGGAAAATATTTTGAAAGTCCTGAAATGCCATATTCATGACATTTATGCCTATTTGTTGCCCATGATGTATGATAATACAATGCAGGATCTAAAATGTAAAGGACTAGAGGTTAAATCCTTTCTTCATCTTTGTTTCTCTGAGAAAATGATAACTAAACGTCTTTTGCTAAATGCGCCTGCAATAGTTCTCGACGTTTTAAAATTGACTGGAGTCAAATCATGTGTCCACAGCATCAAGGGGAAAGCCATTTCACGAAAGGCGTATATGAAATCTCTTGAAGAACTACCAACTGTACTTGGATTTCTTCAAACAGGTAATATATTTAAAGATTCAGGCAGCAGCATATTATCATGTTTACTATCAGCAAAGAAGTGGTTGAAAGACTCCACGAGAAGAAGAGAGAAAAAAGATCATTGGAATATTATCTCGATCATTGTGGATGAATCCTTAAATTTGATGAAAAATGATACCACAAATGATAATATTCAGCTGTTCTTTTGCGTGCATAGTCTTTCAACAATGCTAACAGATAGATCATTTTCATGCATACGAGTACCAATTTTGAAGAAGCTGAAGGAAATCATAGAGGCTGCTTTTGAGAATTTCTCAACTGTACAAGCAGAGTTCATTTGCATTATAAATCCTTTGATTGAAATACTCTTTCAAGTACACGAAAATGCTAAACAATCGTGTCTTCTATTCCTATCAAAAAAGAAACAAGAAAGAGCCTTTCATTTGAGACAGAGCATAGGAATTATGAAAATGCTTAACGAAGTAGCGCCTGAACTTAGTATCCTACCTTATCCCCCGACTGATTCTTGCAACAAATTGCAGGAAGAAATAATGATTTCATATGAAGTTTTGAGGCTGGTTTTGATATCATCCCCTTTTCAGCTAGAAAATGCATTGCGTATGCTAGATCCATTTCCTGCTTCAGCCTTGGAATCAATATCTATCGAGCCAAACGATACTCTCATTATGAAGGAATATTCTTTGAAAACCATTCTTCAGCAGTATTACGAACGTTTCTTTCATGGTGATGAAACGGGCACACTTGAATCAGAGATTGATCGGTTTTTGCTTTGTATGTGTCGCAGTAATAATTTCCTTACAACGTCTAACATATTGACCGAATTTACTAAGACGAATTTTGTGTCGAACCTTGCAGAAACATCAAATCAAATGAAAACATCATCACAATCTCAAATGATCAGCCTCAACCATCTCAAGAAAGTTTTACAAAGTAAAATGCATCAACTTTCAAATATAACTGACGATCTTTTGCGAAAGCTAATATCTAATATACGAGAATGCTGCGATAGCCCGCTTCGAGAAGTAAGCGTACCTGCAAATTGTTGCCTTGGACTACTTTCTGAAAGAATTAGCTTTTCAAGAACTCATCTACAAATCACGATGAGAAAAAATGCCTCCAATGTATCATCTAATGAATATAAGGAGAATCCAGTGAAAAGGGTACAGATGATTGCACTGGAACTTTTAAGTCAATACATACTGTCTGCGGATGTCACACTTGCGCTTACGGCGTCAGAAACAGCACAAGCACTTTTGAAAACAAAAGACGGGCTTCATTGCTGGCAACTTATAAATGACGATCAAGTTAAACTTATTTTAGGACCCCTTCTACCTACACAAACCAGCAAGTCATGTAAAGCCTCAGCACATACAATGAATCAAAAACATCTTGAAGAGCTGTTTACAGTCATGGGACTGGACAAAAAGTGTATTAAGTCTAGGATTTGGTGTTGGGAAGAAAAAGTCTGGACTTGCATGGAGAATGACAATTATCACACATGGATTAGGAATCTTGTTTTTTCGTTATTAACTTGTTGCTACAAAATAAAAGGGTCAGAAGTTATGGAGTCTGGAAATGAAACTTCAATCAAACCTCTTGAGGGAAAAAATGAGTTTTTTTCCCTTTGTACTGAAATAGCTAAAAAGCAACATGAATTCGCATCAGCAATATTTCCTGGTCTTTTATATGACCTGCTTTCGAAAAGCAATTTCACAACATCGAAAGAAAATTTGAAAACCCCCAATACTCAAAACTTCGACTCGTCTGAAATAGGAGACCCAGATAGTGTCGCAAACAATAGGTTCACAACCTGTTTTGGTTATATAATTAAAGCATGCATAATAGAAGAAGAAAACCAACCTAAAAGAGGCCAAAATGAAGCAAACAAGTCGACAAGTATCCATAAGAAAGCTTTATGCCTTGCATTGGATGCTTTGGACTTTTTAGCCGGGGTAACTGAATATAACTTTCAAAATTCAAATCACAAAGCCAATGAACAAGCAAATTCTGATAAACTTGCCCGGAAAGCATTTGGAATCCGATCTGCTCTTTCAAGTCCAGGTAAAGAAGAAGATAAATCAACAATTCATTCAGCCCCACCTTGGAGAGGGAGCCCTTACGGAATTATATTGCATCTCAATGGTATTGATGTTGCACAAGCCTGTGTTAGGACTCAAAGATATTTCTCGGGTCTTTTTTATGCGTCAATATTCTCCGATAATTATTTCAAAGGTGAAGGAGGCGTTCTTGAGCGTCTTGCGGTAAAAACTGGTGAATACAACCATGCAGAAATGTCTACCTCGTGCAGTGGACAATTAGATATAAGTGGTTATAAACAGGAAAACGAAGAAATAGAAAACGAGGATAAAAAAGTTTACATGAATGCATTGAAATTACAGACTATCTTAAAGACCTGTTATTCGATGATAGATGAAACTGACTGTGTTGTGGGAATTGAAGCTTTAGAACCATCCATTTTGTTTAGAGTTAACGACGGTGGCATACTACAGTACTATCAACATAGGCAGGGAAACCGAAATATTGATAAGGTATCAGAACTCCTTCAGCTCGATTCTATCCTTCAAGGAAATACGATGTCATCAACAGGTTGTGTAAAAGTAATTCAAATATTGAAAAATATGGGTCTGCGCCACACAATGCAATTATATTTGGCAGGCCAACAATCACTTTGCCCCAAAGAAAGAACATTACCATCCGATCAAAACTTGATTATTGAAGAATTATATGAAGAAACATGGCGATCATTCATTTGGGATGAGTCCATTTTTAATGCAGGCCACTCTAATATTTCACCAAACACTCTCTCATCAAGTTTGTTGACGGAATTCAGACCATCATGTGCATTTGATAAGGACAAAAGCTCTGGCCTCTCAATACCTAGATACCACGAAAATCTTCACGGTTTCTTTGCTGCTCTTCAAAAAGAAGATTCTAAGCGATGTAAGCGGTTTCTCCTAAATGCGAGACTTAATCTGAACACTGATTTGAAAAATTCGGTTAACCACAATGATTTGATTGAAATTGCAACCAAATCGAAAGTGCTTAATGAACTTGAGGAGGTATCTCGCATCATAATTACGAAAGCTTCACCTTTGTCTATGTTTCAAGAGTGGGAATTAAATTCCAATAAACATTTTCAGCCTCTTCTTGACTATAATTTTGGAAACTCTTTTTGGAGTGAAGAACTTATTTATGCAACACGTGAGGTAATTTTGAGAACATGTATTCCTCTTTCGAATAAGGATAACGTAAATTTGCAGTCGGCGCTTTTTAACCATATGTGGAAATTTTGTTGCTGGTCACAGGATATGGGAAATATGGAAACAGCTAGAGCATGCTACCGTCGCATTTGTCGTTTTATTGAGCTTGAAAATCAGGGCCATTTCAACAAAATTACTTCTGCAGTGACACCAATCCAATTACACTTCGAAGAGGCCAAAATTCTAATAGGAGAAGGTGATCCAAATAGTGCGGTTGGCAAAGCCAAGCTTATTGTAGAAACATTGAGAAGGAACCTTTCGCAAAGACAGAAACATTCAGATTTGTCAATGATTGATAATGATTTTGAAAGTGAGACTTCAAATGCGTTATTAGGACAAGGACTAATTGCAATTGGACAATGGGTCATTAAAAATAAGATCATCCCTGCGAGATCCGCTCTGAAAAATTATTTAAGACCTGGTTTAGAAATAGCTGCGACACAATACAAGCAAAAGAAAAACAAAACAAATACATCTCAACTTGTTTCTGCCAGTCTTACGTTGGCAGAGTTTGTCGCGAACTTATATGATAGTGTAAATATTCGAATAGAGAGTCATGAATGGAAAAAGGCTGGAGATGCCGCTCAAGAGCGTCAAATGGAATGGAAGCAATGTGAAATCATGTATGATGATGCAAAACGCAAATTTATTGAAGCAAGACAGAATCATACACGGAAGAAATCAACGGGATCAGCTGAGAAATTGAAGTTATGTGAAAATGACTATAAAGAAATTACCATACATTTTTCTACTCTCAAAAAAGAGATCGAAATGGACACTAGAGAAAGATTCACAGTTGAAGCATCTAAGGTTGAGTTTCTCCATCAGGCACTTAAGTCTTTCGGAACAGCTTTATCACTATGCAGTCACAGTGAAACATCAGGAAATGTGTCAAAAAATGTTTTTCGGATGATCTCATTGTGGTTTGAAAATAGTCAGGAAAATGAAGAAGAAAACGATGTGAATAGCATTATGATGAGGATTGTGAAACAAGTTCCGAGCTACAGATTTGTTCCACTTACTTATCAAATATTTTCTAGAATAGGATCATATGACAGCACTGAAGAACTTATTACTTTCCAAAGGGTACTGAGGGCAATGATAATGCAAATTTGCCTAGATCACCCCTATCATGGGCTCGTCCAACTGTTTGCACTCTCAAATGGGAATAAGGTGGGTAGTGGTGTTAGCGGGAGACAATCTAACACTTATCTGGGAAATGTGGGTGCGACTAAAGTTGATGCAGCAAATGAGGTGTTAAACATGCTTTTGAAAGATAGTTCTGATTTTGTTCCCTCTTTGATAGAATCGTATAAAAATGTTATTGATTCATGTATAGCTCTTGCTATGACCCCGACAGAAAAATTCAGATCAGGAAATAGACAAAGAGTTAAAGATATCAAATTTTCCGAAGTAACTTCTCGAGGAAATGGTGGAAGAGAAACAAGATTAGATCGTTGCTTGTGTATCGATTTTGAAGACAAGTATTCTTGTCCACCATGTGTTTTGACGAAGCCTCCTTTGCTCAGACCGGACAAGGACTACAAAGATGGTAAAGATGATCCTGTGGGTAGCGAGCGAATAAAATGTTTCAACTCAACATTTTCGTTGACTGAGACAGGTTTACATCGACCAAAGATAATTCTGTGTATTGGAACACAAGGAGGTGAATATATTCAATTAGTGAAAGGTGAAGATGACGTTAGACAAGATGCAATTATGCAGCAAGTTTTTTCGACTGTAAATGATTTACTGCAAAGACGAAATAACTCAAGAGCAAATAGAGCCGATGATAACGTGCAAAATGCTAGCGATGGTCATTCTTATACGTTAAGTAAAGAGCTGAAAATTACAACTTACAATATAGTACCTTTATCACCTGCCTGTGGAGTGATTGAATGGGTGAAAGATACTCTACCATTTGGTGAGTATTTAAAAGATAAAATGAGCCGGGGTAAAGCAATCAAAGTAGGAGCACATTCTAAGTATTATCCAGGAGAATGGAGTTACAAGTTATGCCATATATATTACAGCAACACTCCATCTAGTCAGAGGCGCGAAGCTTTTGAGGAAATATGTAGGAATTTTTCTCCTGCCTTCAGATTTTTTTTCCTCGAACGCTTCAATCATTCTCCAGAAGCATGGCATACCGCCCGAATGCTTTATACAAGGTCATGTGCTGTAACAAGTATTGTTGGGCATGTTTTGGGTATTGGTGATCGTCACAGCCACAATATTCTGGTTCATGCAAAGACTGGTGAAGTCGTTCACATTGACTTTGGCATAGTTTTTGAGCAGGGAAAAGTGAGTGAACTCAACATTTTTAGAAATAGCATGTCTAATTATCTTGTTAGATTAAAAACCTCATCTTTTCAATTATTGATTTAATGACGCAATGTTCTCTTCTGGTAGTGTTTACTCACGCCTGAGACAGTACCATTTCGACTAACAAGGGACATTGTTGATGGAATGGGACCAACTGGCACCGAAGGAACATTTTCTCAATCTGCCAAATTTACTACGAAAGTGCTCAGAAATAATGCATCTAATCTTCTAACAATTTTATCTGCAGTTGTTTCAGATCCTTTATATAAATGGAACGTGAGTCCTGTGAAGGCTCGCCAAAGACAAATGGCAGAAACTTTTGAAGGTGAAAAAAATATTTTACAAGATGAAAAAACCCTGGATGATAGCCTAGATACTAGTGGTAATGAAACAAAAAATGATGCAGCCAATCGAGCAATATTAAAGATAAGTGAAAAGCTACAGGGGTATGAAGAGGGAACACGAGGTGAAAAGCAAAGCATTCAGGGCCAAGTGCAGCTTTTGATTAACTCTGCGAGGGATCCTGACAATTTATGTAGATTATATGAAGGTTGGGCACCATGGTTATGATTGTCTACAATTTGGATTTTGAACTGCAATGATTGACAAAAAGGATGTCAATAAATTATTTCTTTAATTAAAGTCTTAATATTGATCGCACAAAGCGAAAGAAAAGTTACCAGCTGTTTATGATGTTTAATGTAAATGTTGTAATATCTTTCATCCCAAAAGCTCCATCGAGATCAAGAATTATTCGTCATTCGATATGAAATATTATTAGAATGTAATAGCCATTATTCATTAGATGTGAAGTTAGCTGATGAAAGGAAAATCTTTAGACAACATACACCCTATAATTAGGGTCTTGCTTCTTGATTGGGATTACTTTCTTCGTGGTAATCATCCAATTCATCTATACCATTGTATTTTTGTGGTTTGCAATTGTCTCTGCTGTCAAAGTTTAACAAGTCACAGTATCCATGAACATATGTCATGGCAGTATCTTCAAACTTTGAGAAGAATTTTTTGGATATTTTCATTTCTTCTACAAGGCCTGCTTGCGGGTGATATATGTGACCAAAAGGTACACTTGGGACTTCTAGTCCTTGATGCAAGTCTGCATTTTTAGTTGTTACTGGTACTTCTATAAATAATACGTTTGGATAGAGATTTGCCATTCGATAAAAACCTGGTGCCATTGCTCTACATGACTGGATTTTTGATAAAATTTTGAGGATAGTCAAACGAAAAATTAAGCGATGGAAAGAAAAGACTTTCAAGAACGAAAAAAGTATACTAGTACTCACCTTACACCAAGTAGCAAAAAATCGAACGACTACAAGCTTAGTATCTTCTTCTCCCACTACCTTCTTGTAATCTTGTAATGTTTCAATAATCTGAACATTTTTAGGACGTTGATTACTCATTTTCCTCTTCTTATTATTCACTCTATCCAGAGGTGATCGCCTCATTCGGCCTAAAGCAATGTTTCTCATTCTTTTTTCAAATGAATTTGTTTTACCGACTTTACCAACATCTTCTTCTTCATTATAATAAAATGGTACTGTAGATCTCACAACATGTAATGATTGATTCAACGAACAAACATTTTCAGCTGATGAACTTCTTGTGAAAAGAGTATTTATGCACCCATTGGATATTGTGAATGGTTGTATTCTAGATAACCGTCTATCTACTATACTTTGTGTGCCAGTAAAAGCGTGTGATATAAAAGGTAATAGCAACAACACTGGAGTTGCGATATGGAATATCATATTGCTCATTGATTCAATTAAAGGCTTGGCGCTTAATTCCTTTGATGAGTGCCAATCAAAGAAAAACTCTGATGGACAAAACAGCAGTATGCACGCTGAAAGCAATCATTTAGCGTATTTGCATTAGACTTTCAGGTAATCTCACATAGATAATGTACTGGAGTCTACGTTATCAATTTAAAATTACAAAAGAATATGCGTAGCTCAACTAGCAATACGGAAGAAAACGTCACGAAACCCACATACAAATCATGAGAGATCAGCCCTAAGTGAAAAGTTCTACATAGAAATTTCACTCATGTGACTGACGTGCGAAACTTTCTTACCCCGCCGGAATACATTCGTATCATATGACACAAAAAATAATTCCAAATTAGGCTCAAAAATCCTTTAAATGTCAAAGAAATAAAGAAATAGATGAATATCAAAACAATAATGCGGTCTCGATACCAAGTTACAATATTGTCGTCAACAAATGTAAGGAACAAAAAAACGCATCTTCTTCGATATTCATAAAAATTTGGGCCTCAACTTTGGAAGCTCAAAGAATTCTGGATATGAGAGTTGAGAAGGAATAGTGTTGAGTCAACTTATTTAGTTTAATTGAGTTGAGACCTTTTGGAGCTTAAAGAAATGATTTCTTCATTTGTGTATTGAAGAAATTAAAAAAATAAAACTGTGATATTGATGCCGCACCATTCGAAGCATAATCAAGTTTCAATCGCTATTTTTACAAAAACCAATCCATATATCTCAAACTCTGAATTACTTGCCAAAGCCTCACATGAACAAATCTGGATGGTTTCCATCATCTTTTTGTCCACATTCCAAAACAGGGAAAAACCAAAAAACATTAAAATGAAAATGATCTAATTTTTGTGTATCAGCAGTCGTTGCCTTTTTACGTGGGATGAAATCGTTTCTTTTTATCCATGTTCATCTGTGATGTCAACAAAAAGTAGTAATGACATGAAATAAGTGGCTCACTAAGAGTGGCTACTCTCCTAATTAAACGTTTACGAACTTAATGATTATAACATAGGTAATATGACACAGCAAAATGTAATATGAGTATTCTAATCATTTTGCCAATTTTTGTATCTTTGACTCTCTGCATCGTCTCTAATTGGCTATATTTCAATATTGCTACTAGGACAATACAAAATTAGTATGAAATACATAATTATTTTATTTACTTAGAGAAGGATATGCATACCACAGTCCATAATAAACTTTAAATATTTTTGTTTCAAACATGAGCATTATAACATTAAAATACAGCCACAAACCAACGTATACTTTCATCTTCTGATTTTGCATATGTTCACACATACGAGAGAGTCCCAAATTTACAAACTTTTTCAAAATGTAAGGTAGTTAAAGCAGCGGATAGATATAATACACAGTAGTATTTCAACAGACAATATCATTATCGCATGTACTTTAAGCAGAAACACAGCATTACCACAAACACAGCTCGTTGAACAGCCATTGAAAGATTCGCATTGAGAGATCAGTGAAAAGCCCCCAGCCGTGTTAAAGCATTGAAACGGCTTATGCACTCATGGATGAAAAAAAAACAAGTAACGAGTGGAAGACCTCGTCAGTTGCACCATCGAGTACGTCGAGTCTAAGCAGTAGTAATACCGAAAGAGATAGAAACTCAAATACCAGCAATGCGCCTCTTCATAAGCATTTCACTTCAAGCTCATATACTGGTCAAACATCTTTTGTGTCTGGGAGACGAAGAGAGAGGTGGGAAAACAGTAATAATACTCTAGGTGGAGATACTAGAAATCCACGAAAAAGAGACTGGGATGTTGATCGAGATACCAGCTTTCGAGAGCGCAGTTATTTTAGAGATAGAGATAGAGATCGTGACCATTCAGATAGGGAATGGATAAGAGATCGAAACCGTTCATCTAGCGTAGGGATTGATAGAGACCGGATTCGAGATCGAGATAGAGATAGAGATAGAGATTTCAATAATGAGAAATTTAGGGATAGGGTGAGAGATAGAAATTCAATGCCTCCAAGATCTAGTAAGCATTTCAATCGTTCATCTTATTTTGATAAAGATCGAGACTTTCGAGATGGCAGTAAACTTAGAGAAAGATATGTTGACCGTGACCGAAAATGGATACCAAAACGGGACTTAATACGTGACAGATCTGTCAAACCTTCCACAACCATAACTGAATCAGATTCTACGTCTATACTTGCAAAGACCAAGACTTTACATGCAGCGAGCTTAACGAGCAATATTATTAAGACAGATATTCAAACAAATTCAGCTGGTGAAAAAAAGGACTATTATGGGCCATCTGATAATACTTTTACAGGGAAACGACCAACGTTTAAATCAGCCAATGGTATAGTTACAGAAGAAGAATCGCATAAAGATATAGGTATGGAATCTCGTTTACGTGAATCTGACCGTGTATGGGAGAAACCACGTGATCCCCGGACAAGAGAAAGTGACAAAGTTTGGGAAAAAAGAGATAGAACTTGGGATCGTGATAGAGATCGTAGTTTATCAACCGGTCGAGTAAGAGATACCCAAAACCTCTCCTATCGACGTGCAAGATCATATCCAACTGGGTCTAGAACAACAGATGATAGCAGAAAAGATGATCAAAAACTAGATGATATAGGAAACTCCTCCAACAGTTTTCCAAAACGAAGATCTTTTCATAAACCTCAACATCATCAAACTGGATATACACCATATTTTAAGAATAATACGTGGGTGAAACGGCCTCGACCACATTTCAATGATACACAGAAAGGCTCGACGTATGAAAGAGGCTATTCTTCTAAACCAAAATACACCCCTCCTTTGAATTCATCCCATATTGTTCCTAGTGTTCCTAATGAAAATCCAATTCAAAGACCTAAAGTTATTGAATCAATCAAGCCAACGAATTTAACTGATAGTACCGCAAGTGTCCCCACTGATCCACGAGTAAATCAAATATCTCATACAAACAAAGTAGTACATGTTGATGAACCGTACACACCATATGCACAAACTCCTCATATTACCGCTCTTAAAACAGTTTCTCAAGACCCACGTCATTTGAATGATCCCAGACGTCTTCAAAACAAAAATGTGTTCGTTTCTCAGCAATATGAAGAAAAACCAAAGCCAACCATTAAAGACTTCAAAACTCTTGAAAAGAAAAATGAAGCAGCACTATCCAATACACCTACTTCATCGCTTGTGACAAAATCAATTCCACTGCAGAGGAAAGAAGAAATACCTAAGGTTATTGGAAAAAGCAATGAATTACCTAAACAAGCAATTGAACAAAATCTTCGACATGCACACACTATCCCCAAAAAATCATTCAAGCGCCAAGCATCTGATATTTCAGAAGACATGAAAGATTCTCGTAAAAAGAAAAAAATGACTGAAAACTTGCCGAACCGAGAGGAGACGAGTACCAATCAGGTAGATTCTGTTTCATTAGGATCGCAAAATAAAGCACTAAAATCAGAAGAAGTTGCGGCAGCATTTGAAGACGTCAACAAACAAAATGAGACTGAAACAAAAAAATCTCTTGTTGACGAAATAAAAGAATCTCCTAAAAAGAAAGATATTCTTGAAATTCCATCAAAAAAAGACCAAAAAAGTAAAAAGCAACTCACGTGTGCATCATTAGGGCCTCCAGATAAAGTAGCCAAGGCAGAAAGAGTCGTAAAGAGGCTCAACGAACTTAATTCGAAAAATGTAGGCACAACAAATGCAGGCGAAAATGTCTTGCCCTTACCAACAAAAAGTCGAATATTAAAAGGAATTTCCACTTTTGAATCCGAAATTAAAGGAATGCAAACCAAAATAAGTAAACTGAAAGAAGAGATCAAAGATTCTATTAATATGGAAGAGGAGAAGGTTAAGGAAGCTGAAAGGAAAAGCGCAAGAAACATTGAGCTATCCAAAAAAAGAAAGCTTCAAATCGAAACGGTCCAGAAAAAAATTTTTAATCTTAACCATTCAATGCAAGAAAATGAGAAATGTGAAAAGATCATTTCAGGAAGATTTAATAGTAACAAAGCTATGGAAATGAACATGGAACAAGAAGACTCAACTGAAAGCAAGGTTTCAGAATATGATCAACGTGAAGAAGAAATGAACATTATGCAAGTAAATATCGTCAAATTGCATCAAGAGCTGAATGGAAATGTTGAGGAATATGAAAATATTTTGGTGAACTTAAAATCTCGTCAAGAGAAAGTTGATGATAGTAACAAGGTACTTCGTAGGTTGAGCATTATGGACAATTCCTATTTAGAAAATGGGTCTATTGTCACAGCTACACATCTTTCACATGACTTAAAAGCTCTTGCAAATTCAGTTTTTATGGAAAATAAGTGTACAGCAATGGAGGCACAGATAGATTCTTTGTCGTCAATTCCATGTAACAATGATGCCAACGATATTAATGTTGGAGAGGAAAATTATAGCAACAGCGAGTGGAATAGTGTGATTCGAAAAATAACTAGTCAGGCGAATGCTCTTTACATTCATCCGGAGAAAAGTCCTTTATTCCTTGAGCATGATGAACGTCACAAAAAAATAAAAAATAAAGTTAAAACTTCTATACAGCAGAAGAAGCAGAAAGTGCAAGAACGATGGCGAGAGCTTGCCCATGAATACATTATTCGCCAAAAAAAATTCATCGGTGAAAGTGGTAAAGGAGTAATATCTTCTTCTTTATCGTCTTCGTATTTCAACGGTGGAAATTTTTCAATCATGGGAGGGATAGACAATACTGAATCGTCCCAAACATCACTCCAAAGTCATTCTAGAAGTAGCTCAAACCCATATCGAAGACCAAGAAGAGGAAATGGTGGCATCTCCGCTTCACATCAAGACGGTGTTGTAAGGAGTGAGTATGAACAGGAACAAATTATTGCTGAGTTAACTGCGAAAGAAGCAATGGAAAAAAGAATTGCAACTGGATTCTGTGCTTTGCCAAGGCAGAGATGTCAAGTAGAAATGGTGAGACATTTTCAAAAGTCTCTTTTATTTTTTTTGTGTCTTTTCCTATTCTCACATTTTTTATTCTTCAAGGACCTACACGCATCATTTTATGACTATCAAAGTAATAGACGAGTTTTAGATCCTGTATGTGTTGAGAATGAAAGGAAAAAAAGAAATCCATGGACTGATGTAGAAAAATGCATTTTTCTTGATAGGTTTCTTCAGGATCCTAAGAATTTTCGAAAAATAGCGTCTAGTTTACGGAATAAATCAACCAAAGATTGTATCGAGTTTTATTACATATCAAAAAAAACTGTACCATACAAACTGGCACTTCGTGAGTATCATCTAAGAAGAAAGAGAAGAGCTGAAAATTGTTGGGAAGGAACTATCCAAGCAGCTATAGCAATGGGAGCTGTGATTTTGGAAGGTCCAAGTCGTGAAAAACCTGTTGTTTTTGCTTTACCCCCGCATGATAACACATATAACACTCACTCTCTCCATCCCATGAAAAGAGAACTTTTTGATTCTGTTGCCGAGCGTACAGGCAAAGCAAAGGGTAATTTTCATACATCTAAGCCAAACAGATCTGGACAATTATTTCTTTTGGATGACTTTAAATTTCTGCGAAAATTTTCTACTGATTTTGAGGTAGATGAACCGGTTCCAAAAAAAAAAGTAATTGACCAAGATCATGAGAGCTTAGCAGAAGGGTTGTTGAATTTGAGAAAAAATGATGGTACAGGGAAATCGAAGCTTGAAAAAAAGAATGGAACAAATCAAAGTGCCTCAAAAACTTCTAATGGTGGCACCAAAAAAGGGTCTCCAAAATGGTCCTCTGAAGAAAAGATACTGTTCACTGAAACCGTTGAAAAATATGGTAAGTTTATTTTGGGGAAAAAGTTGCAATTAATAATGTTTCGTTATTTTCTTACCAGTTAATGTTTTAATTTGTAGGTAGAAACTGGGAGAAGCTAGGGTCAGCAATCAAGACAAAGAGTATGACTCAGATTAAAAATTATTTTTATGATCATAAAAAACAGTTCAATAGACAGCAATCTAAATCTCCTCCCGCTGACAGTAATCAAGAAAATCCTCGGACTGAAGATGTTGAAAAATCTCTTGAATCAAATCAGAAACAAAGTGATGATGTAGATGAACCAATGCCTCAATATACAGCAGACTCCACAAAACAAGAAAATGATGTCGCTCAGTTAAGGGAACACAATACTGACACATGGAATGGCCATCACAATGCTGCAAATTACACACACCGTGTACATCAAGATCTACGAGAACAGGAGAGTTTTGTGATTCAACGAAATGGAGTTTTGCATGCAAATGGATCCTATCCTTTTATGCCTTCTGCAACCAGAACTAATGGGTGGTTACCTGGTTCCCATCCTGTACAAGTCGCACCTTACTTAGACAACAGAGGAAACTCACATTGGTTTGGAAACTCAAGAAATAATAATTTCTCGTTGGCTGCTGCAAGACCAAATTACGACAATGTGATGCTTCGATTAGGACCTCATGTCAACATAGAAACAGAACGACTTGAACCGCACATTCACCATCCATATTCTTTACCTAGAGATGCATTCAATCTACCAACAAATGGAGAGCGAAACGTATCCGGCTTATCTGTACACAATGCCCAAAACCCACCTGCGCCATGGGGAAGTAATCAAAGAAGAGGACCACATGATCATTTCAATTAGAAGCACGACAGTTATCATACTTAAACAAATCGAGACATGAAGCATATTGCAATATTTTAGAATTGAAGTATCCTTCCAAAATCCAACTAGAAGGGAGTTTTTGTTGTATCAAGACAAAAAATATGTATTATTAAGCTTGTATCAGCATTTTATGAAAAATGAGCAATGTATAATAGCGGTATGAAATGTCCTTTGAAGATTCAAACCAATATAGATCATAATTCATTAAAAAAAACTGAAACAGAAAGTCTCAAAATGCAATCATATTTATAATATTTTAAAACGTCTACAACATTAGTACATCTTTCATGTGCGAGACGCATTGAAATCAGCTGTATCCGTCATCGCTTGGAGTGTATTCGTCGTCGTCCTCACCCACATTATCTTTGTCCTCTTTCATTTCTGCTGGTTCGTTATATTCAATCTTTGATTTTTTTGGCTCACTTTCAATGTTTTTGTTCATTGAGTTCTCATGTAACGTACCTCGAGAAATGAAATCATAAGCAATTAAGTTGTTTTCGTTATTATCGTACTTCTTACTGTTCGACTTTTTCGTAGTCAATCGTTTATCTTGTTTGAGTTTAAATATTTCCATCGGGTATGTCGCCAGCTCTCTTTCTAATTCACTCTTTTCATGCCAAATTTTTCTTACCCAAGGACCTTCCCCCAATTTCATAAAAGTGGAACTAGGTGTGTATCCACCTGTAGCACGGAATTCTCTAATTTGATAGTTATACTCCAATTTAGCACTCATCGCAAAATCTAGATAATATTGTTTTTCTTCAGATTTGAGTCCAAATCTCCAAATTTTAGATATTTCTCTTACAACCTTAATCTGGTCATGTTGTGGCTCATCATTCAAAATATCATCTTCATCATCAATCTGATTTCCACCTATTCTCCTTCGTTGTATTGCATCATGCTTGATCTTAGCTGTCATTTGAGCTAAAAACAAAATATAGCCACTCAGTGGAGGTTCTGGAGGTGCGTGGGGTAAATCTGCTTCTCGAGTGATTCTGCGACGACGGACTCCTTGACCAGATATACGAGGTTGATCCCATCGATCTTCACCCTTGCATTCTGGTTGCATTGCTCTTGCTCGTCTTTTTAAGTTTCGCTTAAGTTCCGCTATGCGATCCAGTTGGGCGTGACCAGTATTTAACACTAAATGGTCAGTATTAGAATGGCCTCCTGTGGTAGAAAGAATCGGAGGCACGTTTGGGAGAAGCTTTAATTGAGAAGAAGAGCTAAAGTTGTTCAAATGATGTGGGTAGAACTCATTTTTTGATGAATTGATTGTGGATAATTTGTTGGAAGGGATAAGTGGAGTTTGATATGCAGGATTTAAGATAGAGGAATCAACTGCCAAACCGTATGGAGTTGTAATCTCTCTTGCTTGGGCTAGGTAATAGGTCGCACTTTCCAATTCCTGCTCGGTTTGTGTGATCAAATCTGAAACTTTATCGCGAGTATAGCATTTATCTAAATTTCTTTTCGAGTTTTTCATATATGGGTCTGTGTTTAGTTGATTCTGAAACATTCTTTAGATGGGTTTTACTTTTTTTATCTCGATAATGCTAGTTTTTGGCTGTAAGTTCGATTGAACTTCAGTAGCAGCAGATTAGATTGCAGCAGCAATGGTAGTTTAGAGTGTGTGTGTGAGTGTGTGTGTGTGTGTGTGTTTTTTTTTGAATGAATATCTGTATCTATTAGTATCATTTATACGTAGAAAGTCCAGCCCAACATACTACAACATAAAGAGGACTTCAAGATTTGATTAGTATGAAGCGAAAATGTCATTCCATGTTCCTCATTAATGTAAAATGTTTGATGATTGCGAATACAAAATAATAAATCTGTATCTTATGTGAAGTCTCATTTCGCACCTTCTATCTATATTTTATACAGCATTGGCTTTTCCAGCTGTGCCTTTTTTTATGTCATGAAACGAAAGAATGAACAAAATAGATTCAAGTACATTTCAACGAGTTTCCATTATCGATAGATCCTGATCATGTAACAGAAAAAGATCAATCAGTTCACTCTTCACAAACAAAATTTAGATTTAATTGACTTTAGCTCCTCTCGAAACAGATCTCAACCAATGTGTCTTTCAGAAATTTTCCTTTATTTCCATACAAAGGCTGAAACTTTCTTATTAAACTTCAATATATGTTGTAGTAGTTGTTGGAGAAGCAAGTATATCGCCCACACATAAATCTGCGATTTCTCGTTCAATTTGGACAATTAATGAATTCTTTTCCTTCTCCAATTTTCCCACATCTTTGAACTTACTATGTCGATGATGTATATCCAACGCTTTACGAAAGTACTTCAATGCGTACTCTTTTCTTCCACAATCTCGATGTACAGATCCTATTTTATACAATAATCTTGTTACATCCGTATGATTATGACCCAAATGTTTTGTGCTGATTCGTAAACTTTCTCTATACATTTTCAAAGCCTTATCAGCATCCTTCATTTTTTCATAAGCTTCTCCTAAGCTGTTGGATGTGACAGCCACAACAGCATGATTCCGTCCATATCGTTTATTTTGTATTGCCATTGCCCGAGAGAAAAGCTTAACTGCAATGTCAAAGTTTCGTCTGCAACACTCAATGGTACCCATATTATGCATGGTAACTGTAATTTCCGCATGATTAGATCCTAAAGTTTGAGATTCAATGCGAAGAACGTCCTTGTATATCTGAATCGCCAAGTCATGATCTCCCATCTCCTTGTATATATTTCCAATATTTCCTAGAAGAGCTGCAACATTGGGATGATTTTCTCCCAGTGACAATTTCATTCCGTGGAGCGCTCCACGATAAGCTTGCAATGCTATATTGGAGTTCCCAAGACGACGTTGAACGTGCCCTATATGGGATAATGTTATTGCGGTTTCCAAATCATCTTTTGTCAAAGAACGATTATACATGGAGACAGGCTCATAAATTACTTCCAAATTTTCATAAGAATCGCAGGATAAATGAAGTTGAACTTTATTGAAGTCAAATTCGTCTTCAATTATTGGAGTCGGGTACTCATTGTTTGTGAAGCATGAGGTTTCAGACTGTAAAGCGGGGTTGTTTCTGATATCGTTTGCATTAGAGAATTCAGCAACACCCGTAGGGGAACGTGGTGGTTGTGATTGTATCTCGTGTTGTTGAGTGCTTAGTCGAAGCGACTGGTGATACAATTCTAGGGCGTGGCTCAGATTATTTAGATTTTCATGTGCTACTCCCTCTCCTCGGAACATGATGTGATCCGGTGGAGGTAGAAATAGGTTGGGATACTCTTCTAAGCAAATGGAAGGCAAAAGAGACTTTGGGTTGATTCCATGAGGATTTTGCTCTTTGTTTATAATGTTTGCCATTTTGTAAATTTCCAAAGATTCGCTATACTCTTGCCTTTTCGCTTGAACTTCAGCTAACATTTGTAAAATAATCACTAGTGATATATGGTTCCTACCCATTGCACACCGTCTTAGTCGAAAGGCAATAGTGTAATATTTTAAGGCACGGATATATTCGTGTTTGTTTTCCATCTGTACACCTAGTTTTAGTATAAAAGCGGAATTCTTAATCATAGCTATGGTGTTATGAACATCATTCAGCCTTTTCAACAGTTTTGTAACTGTTTGCTTCGAAAACTCGAGAGCACAAGTTGTGAGAGTATAATAAGCATTTCTGTAAGCATCAATAGCCAACTCATACTTTTTAGCCTTATATAGAAAGTCCCCTTTTTTCACATTTCGTTTCAGACTTTTTATCGTTGCAGCATCAAGTTGCGATAACGAGCTTCTCCGTGTTTTCTCTCCGGTTATAGTCTTTGACGTGAAGGATATTGGAGACTGCTCATCAGAAGGTGCAAGAAAGTCTGTATATGTTGCCTCGGGATAATCAGATACAGTATTTTTATTAAGAGTGGTCACAACACTCTGAAGAAGATCACTGTCTACAGCAGATGCTTCATCCTTGCTGCGTGACGAGTTCGTTTTAAATCCACATGATACAATCCTATGAAGCGATTTTCCTATGTACCGTTTCAACCGTTGGGTTCTTTTCGCTTTGCCTTCAGGTGAAAGTGCTTCTTGAAATCGTACTCTTTTCTTGTGCTCATATTGAAATATATCCATTAGTTGCTCTTCCATTGCATTCGATTCAGAGGATGTTTCACTTAGTGAATCGCCACAGGAACGTTGCCGAATCAATTTTTTACTGCTACAAACTCCATGTGATAGCTCTAAAGGTGGTAGAGGCTTCTCGTGGGTCTTTTCTTTCTTATTCTGATTCAATGATGACCGCTTTACTTTGGCATCTTTTTTGTCGAAGTCTTCATTTTCTAGTGTTATATATCGTACTTCCCGTATAGATTTTGACGGTTCATCCTGAGAATCTATCACAGATTCTCCTGAAGATTGCCATGAGATGCTGTGATGCTCTATCCCTTCCATATTTATATTTGGGTCTGGATGAGACGTTTCTGATGATGATAAATGAAGTGGTTGTGCTCGTGTCATTTTCTCTCGTAGAATGAATAAATTAAGGTATACCTTATAATTTGATACCTTGCTCTATCTGTAATTCAACATGCTCGTAAGCAAGAACAATGTCACGAGATCAATAATTTTGGTTAAAATAATCGTACAATCAGAAAAAAATCCTGTTTCAATTTTTTTTGTTCTCTGCTTCAGTCTTTCGTACCAATTTGCATTTGAAATCGTGACACTAATTATATACTGGAATCTTCAGATCGAAATTTTGTAAATGAATCACACGGGTATCCTACTTAATTGGCAATTCTTTTTTTCGAGGATTCCTTATCGGAAATTTTCTCATGAAGTCTAGGGGCGATTCCATAGGTACAACAAATATTCAAACATATAAACATCTCTAAATAAAACACACGAAAATCAATTTGAAATGTGATTGGATCCGTTTAAACGACTTCTGTATTTGTTTTTCTCAACTCAACGGTTGCAATTTGATGAAGTAGTATTTGTTCTCAGTTACGGATTAAGTAAAATTTGTCAATTAGATGTTTCACTTCTTTATATAGGGTATTGAATTTGTAAGTCTGGGAAATCAATTAGATTTCTGTTGAACTCTAAAATGAAGGAAAAAAGCAAAACACATATGAGTAAGAATTGGAGTCTGCATGTTTATTATTGACTATTTAAGATATCCTATTTTTCTATTAGCACAATTGTTAGCTACAAGTATTTCATAAAACTTAAGATATAAGTTAATTTGAGCGTTTAAAAGCATATTCAATGCGTTATTCAGATTAATTTAATTGATCCCACAAGGTGAAAATTGGATACAAATAAATTCGTATGCATATTCATGTGTTCTTGTTTCTGCGGATTTGTTGAAAATTTGATCCAAAAGTGTTCGATACGGGCCTTGCCGTGACTCGAACCAAAGGGAATTTGTTGTCCCATTTCCTGCAAAAAACGAAAATGGATAAAAAGTAATGTTACACTTAAACAAAGATGTAACAAGTGCAAGGATAGAAAACTCGAATTAAAAATAATAAAAAAATTAGAAAATAAAATCGTCAGCATATTTTCTCAAGACATTTGAAGATGTTATAGAATGAACACGCCCTGTTACATACAACATTTGTAGCATATTTCTTCAATTGGTAAATATTGCTAAATAAGTTCCAGTTCATTGAAAGTGCAAAATCCATTTTCCTTCTGAATCTTAAAGTTCAAGGAGTACATAGCGCAAGAAGGAAAGTAAAGTAGATGAGATCAGGAAGAAACTCTAAAACATGTGCAGAGGGCGCAAAGCATTAAAATTTGAATTGTAATTGTCAATAACTTGAAAGAGGAGAAAAGAAAAGCAATTTTTGTGCAGACACTTTATGTGTATTTTTTGGAAATGATAATCAAATTTATAAGTCTTTCAATGTTAAACAAAGAATATCAAGTTTCTCCCAGGTACAACTGTAGAAAAATTAAGTTGCACAATGAGGAAAGATTGTTAGCTTAAGACAAAAAAGTTCTCTAATTTTTAAAGGTTTCCCCAGCCACATCAATTTAGCAAGAAAATTCTTCTGTTGTGGTTAGATCTTTTGGAATTTGAGGCTCATCTATCATTTTATTAGCTATTCTATACCAAGATATTCTATGCCCTTCATAAGTTCACCTTATAACATCCTTTCTTTTCCTCAAGATGAGTTTAATTGCATAGAGAATTTCTTCAGCAAGGAATATTGCATTCTATACTAACATTGTGTTTGTATTACAATTATATTAAGAAGAAGAATCTCAAATAAAATCAATCAGTGAGGAAATCTCTTTCTAAACATTTTGTCTCCACATTTACATTGACTCTTATCAACACAAAGACTATGTAATTTCTAACAGCAGAAAATAATTGTTTATGAAATATACAAAACAGGTTGAGGGACATCTAAAATCCTCCTTCTCTTAAAATCACTATCAGTGTTAGAAGACTAATATCCATGGTAGTGGAGAACTAGAGTGTTCAACAATGACCCACTGATGAAAATTACGTTTTTTTTACTAGCAGATTTCAAAGATAATCAAATCACTATATAACTGGTAACGTACTCCCAATGGAACAAGACTGGGAAGAACATAGCTTTGATATCCTTCCCTTCAGCATTGAGATTAGGACAATCAGACATTCCAGACCTAGAAACCATGATCTAATTAATAGAATTGGTAGAGAACAGCAACAAAGTATTGCAATTTATGTACATATCAATATTCTATGGGAAGCCTAATCAATGGAAGGCATTCAAGCAGCATTTTAAAGCGTTAGCCAAGATCCATGGATTTCATTATTTGTTAGAAGAAACTTACCAAATTCCGACAGATGTAGACTCACCTAGTTGCCTCATTTATGTCCGGCACGACAGTTTCCTGTAGTTGATCCTTCTCTAGCTTTCTTTCTCAAAAAGTACAGCATTGTTCAGGGTCAAACACTTCACTGACCTAGAAAATTGGAGGGAATTAGGGAAAAGCCTGGATATTTGGTATGAAGGCCATGGCTCCCAGGAAACGATGGTGAAGAAAGCTTTGGAAATCATATCCACTCACAAACTTACCTCCAGTTTCCATGGAGTAGCAGATCTTTAAATTGAGAAGATTGAGAATGCACTACTGGATATGGAGCAAATGGGTCAACCATATAATTTGAAAATGGCCAAAATAAACTTCTTGAACAACATCATGAATGATGCATATATGATTGTAAAAGACAGTCTTGACTTTTTTCTGTTGGTAAACATTTGCAACAAGGAGAATATATTGAAAAACATGCTAGACAGTACTACGGGCTACTTACAAGAGCTAAAAACAAAACCAACAATGAGGCTCGTGATCCATCCAGGACGAGACAGCGGAGGACATCCATTACTCCCAAAACCGAAGTATATGTATCATGTGCATACGCAAAATGAAGCTAATTATAAGAGGAAAATATTGAATTGATTTAGTACATTAATTAAAAAATTTGACTATGATTATGTTGCCAACCAAAATATCAACATGCAAAAAACGACATGTAATAAAATGAAAATGAAAGATCCCGTAAAAAATGTCCAATTGCAAGATATACGTAGTGCTCCAGAAAAATAAGAAAATCATATTTTCTACAAAGAAACTACGTGAAATGAAACGCAATAAAAAAATAACAAAGTTTCTACAAACCGATATCATAAAATCACATCAAGACTTCATGAAACGGAATTTAGAATAACGAAAATCTGAAAATCCAAATTATTGGAACATCCTCATAAGCACTCCGCAAGAAGAGACATGAAACATACATCATGAAAATGGAGAGGCTCAAGGTGGAGTGATTCTGAATGTTGAGACAACCGATGTAGCTGGAGATGCAAAGAAAACTCAAGATTTATGTGAACTAAATACTCAAATTTGTGATTGTTTGAAGGGCATTGAAAACGGATACGGTAGAAAATTTTGAAGTTGTCTCTGGAAAAATTGCAGAGTAAAAAATGTTAGCGCGTTTCGAGTGAAAAAAGCTAAACCAGATTCAACAATTCGAATGGAAAAGCCTCCTAAGAAATTGAAGGTATCTGCAGCGTTCCATAAAGATTTCATAGGTGAAGAGCAACATGACCAGAACCTTATAATCCCGGAAAATGGAAAATGCAAATGAAGGAGATGGTTAACAATCTGTAGACCTTGATGAAGAAAGTAGGTAACAAAATATAATGCAATGGTGTGAGAAACTTCCGGAGGTCAACCAAAATATTGTACAGAATCTGAGAGTAACATGATTCGAGGAGCAAAACAAAATCTGCTATTGCAGAAGGACCTTGTCTTGCACCTCCAAAAATAATTGGGAGAGTGGAATGTCCGTGAGAGTTCAAAGCTAGAAATAAGGCAGCAAAAAATCCTAATGCTAATATAAATGCAGAACATGATGCAAGAGTAGTAAATAATCCATCTAGACTTAATATTTCAGGAGTGTTGAAAATAACCCCCTGCTGTAGTGAAATAAAGAACACCTTCGTCAAGCAAAATCCTTAACCAGATAAGACATTCCTACATGGTGCGAATAAAACTGTAAGTTCAGGAAACCCGTGTCAATGTGAGCCAAAACATAAAGGACATCTGCTGATCAAGAAAGTTCAATTTTGATGGTGTATGATGACGAAAATAGCAGTAATCTAATGATATATAATATATATAAAATACCTTTTGATGAAAACAATGTAAAACAATACGTGATAGAAAAGCATCAATATCATGGGAAGCTATATTCCTCAGTGCAGATGTCAGGAAATCAGAACTTGCACAACCTCAAATTGAAGGTAGTATTCAATTGGGTGCACGCAAAGAATACGTCTATTGATAGAATGAGATCAGCCCTCAAGCACACTATAGGTTTTTCCACTCCATGCACACAGACTATTTCAACAGAGAACAATCTAAGGCTAGTAGTATAAAAGAATATCTAACACTCCTACATATTCAAGAGGATGTCAACGTTTTTGCAAGGAAAATATGTGTAATATACAGCGTATGCTTCAGCTAAATTATCCAAGATTTAGACGAACTCACTTAATCTAAAATAATATCAATGATATGTTTAGTGAAGCTAATTCTATAGTATTGATATAATTATTTAAAACACAAAGCAGCATGTAGCTGTTCGTATACTATGTAAAACAATAAAAATAACAATAAAAACAATAAAGTCTTCTTCAACACAAGGAAGCCAGTTCAATAACAAAGCACATGAATTGCCACACATGTATTGAGAAGCATCCAATGGAGATCCATATCATCATGTGAATGATGTCTCCATTGCTGGACATGCAATGAGAAGTCTTTGAACAGCTGTCTTGCTGCCAACAGATGTGCTAAGTTCTCGCAGTTGAAACCAAGTGGGTTTCAATATACATCGGGTATAGGATGTATGTGTAAAATGTGATTAAAATATAAATATAAAACTAAACTCATCATTATCATAACCAATTTTTATCTACCCTTAATTGCCAAAATTAAACCTACATCCCTTTCACTAAAATGCAAGATGAATGTCATCAAGTCATTATTAAACTATTTGTCTATAGCCAGAACATGTACCTTCATAAAATGGAAAGGCGCACAATCCAATACCTTCCGATGAAGACACATGTACTTCTGAATGGGGAAAACATGTCGTTTCAGGAGTTGGTCAGTACAATAACATATGTCAGAATTTATATAAGCATGTAAAATAGGACCAACAGGTAACCTCCACCTTATTTATGATTCGGGTCACGAAAGTACAGTCAAATTATTATTCGAAAATAATTTTTAATTATTAGCGCTAAGCCACTTTAGCTTATCAGATGTTGAAGAAATTTGTAAGAAGAAACAAATTGAAACAGAGGATAAGCAAAGACCTCAGATTTCTGAAGTTGAAATTGACTATTTATAGTTTTCAAAGAGGAAATTTTCCCATAACCCGCAGGATTCTCAACATATTGCT
>Ga0209092_10000288_pt1 | contig 48253 bp, 68 predicted proteins | sample FraStrMetagenome_FD_187446 | JGI IMG/M metagenome (GOLD analysis project Ga0209092, IMG submission 187446) | Marine eukaryotic phytoplankton communities from Arctic Ocean - Fram Strait ARC3M Metagenome (SPAdes) (version 2) | ecosystem: Environmental > Aquatic > Marine > Oceanic | place: Fram...
CTGACTTATGTACTGTAGGTGTAGCAGGGGCGGTACAGACACAGATACTGGGTATCTCAGCAGGTCGTACAGTACGTGACATGAACTGTGAGAAGCTCAAGAATGCTAAGACTATGTATGACATGGGCATGAAGGTAGCCGCAGTGTCAGTAATGTGTCAAGACGAAAGAGTGTTCGATGCTATGATGAATGCAGGTACTCCATGTCCTAAAGATGGATTAGTTGGTGATCAAGCTAGACTAGCATGGGATATGGAAGCAGTTAAAGAAGAGATCGAACGAGATCAGAACAATGTAATCAGAAAGATGTTTGATGAGAACAGTGAAACTAAGATTGGCTTGGGTGTTATCTTTAGTACTCTTGCCTTCTTACTCCTACTCTGAGCCGTACACTTACGGTGCTACAAGTAATGCGGCATCAAATGCATTAAGTTGGGTTATGGATTCTATCTTACCTAGCATCGGTGGTGTAGATATAAATGGATTACTATATAGATACACTACAGTAAAAAACCCAGATGCAGACATGAAGGTACATGTAGGTAATCATAATGCAAGTGGAGATGGCTATACATTTAGAGAGACTGATGATTGGTCTGGCGTACCCGGAAATACTATTGTTAAGTCTTTCCCTCTTTCAAATATACCAGCATCACAATGGGGTACTGGGTTTGTTGAAGTTGAAGGTGAAGGAACTGTTAAAGATGCTGTGGTAATATACAACTACAGACTAGACAAGTGCTACGATCCACAGTCTGACCCTACTTGTGCAGGTTACGTTAAGCCTATGCCAGTAATACCAGAGGTTATAGTCTATGATGCACTAGAAGATGATGCAGTTGTAGACACACTAGAAGCTGAAGAGTTTCAGTATGACGAAGATGGTGAACTTATATTAGATGAAGACGAGGAAGAAGAAGAGACACGTATAGAGATGGGATTGACTGCCTCTGCTAATGCTCTTACACTATTCAAGAGACAGAATCAAAGCGATATAATATTAGCTATAAACAAACAAACTAATATCAATATGTATTACAATGCAAAGATAAACGGCGGTACACTAAACGATGCAGCTGGATTAAAAGACGGAACTATACCCGACAACAAAAAAGCACTACGAAATAATTTAGCCCAACAAGTACTACATGAAAAAATGGTAGACATGCAGTATAACAAATGAGGAATACAATGAAATATTTAACAGCACTACTATCTCTTTGTGCATTACCTGCATTTGCTAATGTGGATATTACAGGTAATGTATCAGCTAAGTGTGTCATACAGACAGACAAAGCAGGTGTATACGGCAACCCTTCAGCTAGTGTGTTAAGTACCGCACCTTCTGATGGTGGTGTGTTACCTGTAATTAGATTTGATGTAGCGATTGCAGATTACTACACAGCTAACATTACTCACCCTTCTTCATTCACATCCTCACCTGCATTGACAGACAATGTAACATGGACAGGTTCTACATCTGTAACTAAAACATCAGATGCAGGTATGTCAGGATATGATTCAGCTAAGGTAGTATATGACAACACAACTGTGTTTGATCTGACTGTTGCTGGTAGCACATGGTTTTCTACATCTTCGACTGCAACCTATGCCGCCTCAAAGCCTTTCACTGGTGGTACTTATGTTGCTGTAGTACAAGCGAGTTGTATTGCTAAATAAACTAATCATAGCGTTTATGGGTTGGGCTACTGTTGTTTCTGCACATGAAATGACACCAGCCTACCCAGTACTAAAACCTACTTACGTAGCAGGTGTAGTTAAAGCAGAGATGTCTTTGTTTAACTCACGAGAAGATGTAGAGTATTACCAGATAGATTTGTTTGATTTAAACTTTACAAACATACCATTCTCATCTAAGTATAGGATCATTAAGGTAGGCTACAAAGAACGTAAAGATTTTATTGTGTATATACGTGAATTAGATTTAGATGAAGCTACATACATTTGTACTACATCAAAGGTAAAGAAGAAAACACAGTCAAGAACATTGGTTGTCTCTAGGATATGCTCACGTATTGATGGTGTACCAGCATGAGATTAGCATTAGCTCTATGTGTCGTAGCTAGTTCAGCATTAGCTGAAAGTAACAACTTAGCTCTAACACTACCTAACCCACCAATGAACTATCAGTCAGATAGATTTAGGGCAGGTAACTTAGACTGTAGTAATGCTGTAGGTGGTGGTGTAAACTTAGAGTTTGGTGTAACTGGTGTAGTCAATAATGTAGGTGGTACATTTAGTCCATCAAGTCTTGGACACCAAAGTAAAGATGTAGGAGTATATGCCCGTGTTGTTATACCTCTTGATAAACCTAAGTCTCGTATTAATTGTGACGACTTATATCAGGTAGAGTTAGCACAACGTAGGCTAGAGATACAGCAACTACGTAATGAGCTAGAAGCATTGAAGAACCTGCAACAGTCAGGTGGTATGGACTTTGAAAACTAATGGTAGATTTAACAAACGTTGAAAGCCTAGCTGATAGAGAAGTAAAAGCTGGTGGTGTAAAACTAACAGCTAGTTCAGTACTAGCAATAATTGCTTTCTTATCTACTGTGATTGGTGGTTTGTATGGTGGCTTTACTTTGTATCAGAAGATAGAAGAAGTTGCAGGGTTAGACCTAACTGCATATCAACAACAGATGGATGTCATGGATGCTAAGGTATCAGGTATATCTGAGAAAGTTGAAGAGAGTGTAGAGTACACTAGAGATATTAAGAATGGTCTAAAAGATGATCTGTTACGAATAGAACAACAGACAGATCGAGTAGAAGATATGGTACGTGATAATGAAGACAAGGTACGTTCCATGATAGATGATGCTGAAGTAAGGTTTGAGAATCAACGAGAACGTGTAAGAGTATCACAGTCTTCAGCAATGAAAGAACTAGAAGATAGACTAGTAACTAAATTACAACGTGCACTAGATAATCCACTAGCAGATTAAGTTAATGCTTGACACAGATATTAAGATAGAGTATAATTTGTCACATGACAACATAAGGAAGATAGAAGAATGATGCAGTTCAAAGGATTTAAACCACAGGCTATGCAACGCATCGCAGGTAACTTAGGTTATCAAGGTGATATGAGTGGCTTTAATGATTACTTAAATCAGAACCCTGATAAAATGAGTAAGATGGATATGTATCAAAACAAGGCTATGGAAATGGCTAAGGGTGGTATGGTAAAGAAACCTAGCTACGCTGTTGGTGGTGTAACTACTTCAGTAGGTGGTGTGCCACAGACAGGTGCATATGAAGGTGAGTCAGTATCTGAGTTAATGGCTAAACGTGCGCTTGATCCATCACTTGCATATGGTGCTACTGTACAACCTGTAGGTACACAGCTAACTGCTGATCAAATGATTAATACGGGTAGTGGTCAGGTAGCAGGTGATATATCTACTCCTGTAACTACAGCTACTACAACACAAGCTGATGCAATAACACCTAAAAGTGCAACTACAATGACTGCGACTACATCATCAGATAAAGTTGCAGAGACTGTAGCAGAGACACAAGCGGCATCTGGTACTGTTGATCCAAGGGCTATTGTAGATGCTAAGACTGCAACTGCTACTAGTGTAAGTGAGCTAGATGCAGCACAAGGTACTGCCATACTTATGGAGAACCCTGTACAGCGGAAGATTGAAAGTGGTGAACTTATAGATGGTGTGGCTAATGCTGAAACTGCATCTAAATTTACAGAAGAAATACAAGCGGCAACTGCCACACCCACTAAACAAGCTACTGTAAAAGGTCAGCTTGATACATTAATGACAGACTTTGAGGGTGGAGCTACACCAGCTTGGGCTGCAGGGGCTATGAGAGCTGCTACAGCGACTATGGTAGCACGTGGCTTAGGTGCTAGTAGTATGGCAGGTCAAGCCATTATACAAGCTACTATGGAGTCAGCATTGCCAATAGCTATGGCAGATGCACAGACACAAGCATCCTTTCAAACACAAAACTTGTCAAACAGACAACAACGTGCGATGCTTGCGGCACAACAACGTGCTACATTCATGGGTCAAGAGTTTGATCAAGCATTCCAATCACGTGTTATGAATGCTAGTAAGATTAGTGATGTAGCTAATATGAACTTCACTGCTGAACAACAGGTTGCTCTTGAGAATAGTCGTAATGCTAACACTGTTAATATAGCTAATCTGTCAAACAGACAAGCTTTAACTATGGCTGAGGCGGCGGCATTATCTAATTTAGACATGGCTAACTTGAGTAATCGTCAACAAGCGGCAGTTATGAATGCACAATCATTTATGCAAATGGACATGGCTAACTTGAGTAATGAACAACAGACTGAAATGTTTAAAGCACAGCAACAGATACAGTCATTGTTTACAGATCAAGCGGCAACAAATGCGGCGGCACAGTTCAATGCATCTAGCCAAAACCAAACGGATCAATTCTTTGCTAATTTAGCAACACAAGTATCACAATTTAATACAGCACAATCTAATGCACAGAGTCAGTTTAATGCAGGTGAGACTAATGCACAGAATAGATTTGCCGCAGAAATGATGAACCAACGTGATCAGTTTAATGCACAGAATAGATTAGTAATTGATCAGAGTAATGCGCAGTGGCGTAGACAAGTTGCTACTGCAGATACAGCATCCATAAATCGTGCTAATGAAATAAATGCACAGTCTGTACTAGACATATCTAATAGTGCGTACAATGATTTGTGGGCATATTATGATGATAGTATGGAGTGGGCATGGAAGAGTGCTGAAGGTGAACGTGACAGAATAATGTCTCTTGCTATGACTAAGTTAAGTATAGATGCTAACGCAGATATTGCCGCACTAAAAGCAGATACTGAGTCTGCATCCTCTTGGGGTGGTTTAATGGCTACAATGTTTACATCTAAGATTGGTGGCGATAGTTTACTTGGCAAGGGCTTAGGCGCACTGTTTGGATAATAGAATAGAGAATAATAAGGAGTATATTAATCATGGATATTAACCCTGCTGTTAGAGCATACACTAACGTATATATAGAAGAAGAGAACGATATGCCCGAACAAAAACCTAGTATGGGGTTACTTTCTCGAAGTCTTAAAAGTAAGTCTGTGGATAAGACTACTCCTAAAGAACCAAAGGATAGCGTATATAATTATGTAAAGACTATCCGTAAAGCTAGAAAGAGAATCAAAAATGGCTGAACAACCCTCCTTTAGTTACCCTATACCCGGTGAAGGTATGACCTCTGAGGTTGGTTCTAGGCCGTGGCAGAATCCCCCTAAGTATAAAACTGTAGAAGAAGCTCTTGACTTTTATATACCACGATTGACTTCTGATGAAGTGTATGATGCACTATTAGATAGCATGGAGTTAGGTATACCATTAACAACTATGGCAGATTCTATGCAATCAATAGCTGTTATGCAAGGACTGCACACTATTGATGTTGGTATATTAGCTATACCAGTTATAGTAGAAATGTTAGCTTTTATAGGTGATAGTGCAGGTATTGAGTATACACTAGGTACAGAAAGTGCTATAGATGAAGACACAATTAGTGAATCTAAGATTGCATTAGCCATGAAAAAGATGCGTGAAAGATTACCTAAAGCAATAGATGATATTAAAGTTGATGATGAACCTGCCATGCCTATGGAAGAAACAGTTGACAATGATGAACCACAACCTAGTGGTCTTATGGCGAGGAGAATGTAATGGGTTTTAATTTACAAGCGTTTGGTGCTGGCTTCGCTAAGAAACTTACAGAGAATATAGATGCTGAGACAACACGGGAAGCTACTTTAGATTCACAGATAGAGCTTATATCTAAAAGACATGAGATGGAAAGAGAGTCTAAACGTATAGATGATCAAGCAGAAGCTGATGAAATAGCAGATAGCCTATCTTTATACTATAAGCCAGATCAAGTAGAGAGTATAATGAAGGGTGGTAAACGTGGTATTGCCCATGCTGTTAAGAGAGCAGAGCATTATACTGAAAAAGGATTTGATCCTTCTACTATGTACACTATGCCTAACAACGATATTTCTAGTATGGATACAGCAGGTACAACAAGTATTGGGGATGTGTCTAAAGTATCAGGTGCACCAGAAGGTATGGGTGGGGATACTTTTGTAAGTAGGTTTAAGACTATTGAGCCGACTAAAGAGTTTAAAACTATAGCGGCATTCCAAGTTTCTTTATTGCAAGAACGTATCGATGCAGGTACTGACGCTGATAAAATTGCTATTGTAGATGCAAAAGAAGAACAGTTTTTTGAACAAGCTTCTAAGTTAGAGAATGCTAAACGTAAACCAGAAGATACAAACCCTGTAAATTTTTACACAAACACAGACAGGTTTAAATTAATAAATGGTATGCGTGAACTTGCTCGTAATAATAGAGAACTTACAGTAGGCGAAGGTGGAAAATTAATGGGTGACTATAGAGGTTCTAATAGACTTTCTCTAGCAGAGTTAGACGCTAGTTTAAACCTAAAAACACAAAATGATTTAGTGGGACAAGAACAGGTTTTGTACAATGAGATAACATCTATCACAAATAACGCTCTTAACTCACTTGATTCTTATGCGAAAGCAAATTATAAAAAAGTTAAATCTAATAAGGTGTTTGAAAGCAAAGAAGAACTACAAAAAGAAGTAGGGCTAGGTAATATAGGTGTAGGAGATACCTATATAGTTAAGCTACCAGTTAACGGTGGTGAAATGTATGCTACAGGTACTTATATAGGTACAAATTATACAGACATTGGAATAGAAAAAAGCTACAGGCTAGCTGATTGGTTGCCTAATTATACTTCTGATGCAGCAAGACCTTAAAAGGACACACTAAATGGAAGAAGAAGATAACATTTTTGGTGAGTTACCACCGCTACCTAGTGCAGATGAACTTACATTAGATTTTGAAGAGCCAGATAGTGAAGATTCTTTTGGTGATTTACCAGAGTTACCTGAGCAAGAAGAAGAAGATGATGTATTCGGTGTATTGCCAGTACTTGAAAGTGAAGACTATTACAGGACTATGGATGCTAGTACTGTAGAGACTAGTGATGGTGAAGTCTCAGATGAACTTGATCCACGCTTATCTGCACAGGTAGATGAGGGTAGAGGTACAGAGGAATATTATAAAACAGCAGATGGGCAGACCGATATATTTGGTATACCTATGAATAGAAGTAAAGAAGATAGTCCTGTATACCAAAGAGCGTTAGCTGAGGCAAGAGATATTGATGAAGAGAATAACACAACAACTGCAGTAGATACCCTTAAACAAGACCGACAGATTATGGACGATTATCGTAAAGATAAATCGGAAAACTTTGCGCAGCATTTTAGGGATTCTGTAAGCGATGTTAACAATATGCTTAATGGTTCTAATATAATACGTTCAAGCATGGCTAGTGCTATGCTAGATAAGGGCATGGACGCTACAGATATTAATGCTATAATAAATGGTGCGGAGTTTACACCTTTTGTGGGTGCGGCTATGGGTTTATTAGATGTACCAGAAAACTTTAGGCAAGCTAAATTGTTCTATGATCGTGGTGAATATGGTGAGGCCGCTAAGTATGTAGGTATAAACACAGTTGAAATGGTTGCCTCTGCATTAGGTACTGGTGCAGTAGTACGTAAGGGTACAAAACTTCTCAAGGGTGGTGTTAGTAAACAAATGACTAACATACTTGAAGCTGATGCAGCCACTGTTGCAGCTAAAAGACTTGAAGCCAAGAAAGTAGCCAAAGACAATAAAGAGTTATCACAACAATTAATAAAAGAGTTTGAGGAATCTACAGGTAAAGTTATTTCTACTGGTAAAGAGGGTAGTAAAATAATAGATGGTGATTTAGCTCGTGTAGCTGGTAGAGAAGTATCTAAAGATGTGGTTGAACTACAGACATCTATAGCTGAAAGATATGCAAAGATTGAAAACTCTGGTATAATGGGTACTAACTTAACTAAAAATGAGAAGTTACGTAAACAAAGAGAAAAAGATGCACTGCGTAGAGAAACAGGTGTAAGTGAACTGGAAGCATATAGTAGTTTAACCGAGGATGTAGATGAATTGGTTAGCCCACTACTTATACCAGAAAAATTTGATGCTATTGTAGCAGTTGCTTCAGACTTTAAAAAAGCAAACCCAAATGAGTTTAAAAAAGGTGAGAGTGTTGTTGACAGTTTATTTAGATTAACTGTAGATGATAAACTTGTTGACAGTCAAGAGTTAGCAGACTCTTTAGCTAAATATGGATTAACTTTTGACGATTATGTTCTTACTGTGGTAGGCTCTGGTTCTGAAGCTGGTAAAATACTAAACAAATTATCTCAGATAAGACGTGCAGGTTCTTTAGATGAAATATCTAATGCCCAAGAACGAATGGTATCAAAGGGGCAAGGCAGTGTAGTTAAAGCTTGGCGTAGAGTAGAGAATATGCGTCGAGGTACTATGGTTTCTATGATAAAAACTGCGGCACGTAACTTTCAATCGGCTACAATAAGAGCACCAATGGAAGCACTAGAGAATATTTTTGATACAACCCTTTATAAAATGTCTCAAGAGTTTGCTGATACGGCAGCTGATGGTAAGTTATTAGCAGGTGGTAGAGCACTAGCAACTGGAGCAAAAACATTTTTATCCCCCTCTAATTTTAAGGGTAGTACAAGAGGTTTAAAAAGAATATACGCAAACCCAATACAGGCTAAAGAAATTACAAAGTATTTACTTGATAGGCCTGAGTTTAATAAACAATTCACAGCTTTATTTGATAACATAAATGAATACCAAACTGCTACAGGTAGAGGTAAGGCAGTTACTAAAGGTGGAAAGCTGGCAGATGGTGTGGCTAGTAGGGGTGAAGACGTAGTTAATATGTTGAATATACCCAACAGGATACAAGAGTTTGCCATTCGCCGTGGTGTATTTATGGGGGAACTTGAACGCCTAGTGTTACGAGACTATAATGTAGAACTAATGGATGTACTAAAGAAGGGTGACTTAAACGAGTTGATGTCTAACTCTAGTAAGTATAGACCTAAAGGTACACCTCAGTTTGCCCAGCTTATAGAAGATAGTACACGTAGAGCATTAGATGTTACATACGCAAAATCACCTGATGTTCCTGTATTTAATAATATAGCTAACTTCTTAACACGTAATGGTTTAACGGCAGTTACTACACCATTCCCAAGGTTTATGTTTAACTCCCTAGAGTTGATGGGGCAATATTCTTTTGGTGCATTTAATCCTGCAATTAAACGTATATTTTTGGGAAAGAGAGGGCCAATAGATGCTAAGGATAGACAAAATATATCACGGCATATAAGTGGTATTCTAGCTTTTACTGCGGCATATCAGTATCGTACCTCAAAAGATGCACCTGCAGAATATAAAGAAATTAATGCTGACGATGGCAGTGTTATAGATGTTACATCACAGTATCCAATGAGACAATTTCTATGGATGGCAGAGGCGGTTAAAAGATTAGACCCTGATGTTCAATCTTTTGTACCCCAAGCTTATGTCGGTAATATTGGTAGGTCTTTGATGGGTAAACCTAAAGAAACAGGTAGAGGTACATTTGAAGATTGGTTTGATCCAAAAGAGTTTGCAGAAACCTTTTTAGGTACTTCAGCTAGGACAGGTGCATCTAATATATTTATAAGTGAGATAGCAAAAATTGCTTCTGGTGGTACTGATCTTCTTGCTACTGAGCAATTATCAAAAGCATCAGGTAGACTAATAGCAGACTACTTAACTACGTGGGCTATACCTATAACACAAGTAGTAGAAGCACAAAGGATTACTGGAGATAGGCCTAGTACATATATAGATAAGTCTAGTGATGAAGCACCTACTGTTGAAGGAGAAATTAAACGTGGGTTTGATCAACGTGGTGTTAGTAATATATTTACACCAAGTGAAGAGTTTGGTGAAAAAGAAAGAGAGTTTGTATTCTCCCCCGATAAAGAACGTAAGGGTTTGATGGGCAGTTTGTTACTTGGTATAACAAAGTTTACTAAAGACGAAGATTATGGTGAGTACTTAACAGATAAAGGATTCACAGAGTTTGAGGTAGGTAGTAGATCACGAGTAGCAAGTATACGAAGGGCAGAAAACAAATATATACAGGAGTTCTTACCTATAATAGTAGATAATTATAAAGTTATAGAAGAAGAGTTACGCAAAGAATATCCTCAACTTTCCAAAGAGATGCGAAAGAGATACACAGAAGATCAGTACATAAATAATGAGATACGAGGAGCTTTATATAAAGATATAACAAACTTAAAAAGTGATGTGTCTATGGGTATGGCAGAAGATACAAGTGAATTGACGATGTTACGGGCAGAATATGCCAAACTAACTAAAGCTCAACGCAGATTTGCCACCAGTAAGTTCTTTAAAGAAAACAACGAAGACCCTAAAATAACAGGTGGTACTGAAGAAGAAGTTGAAATAGCTATTGATAATCTAATAGACTTAATTGGACTAGGTAAAGCTATGTAAGAGTATACCAAAACAATGAATAAGAAAAAGGGGCAATTAAGCCCCTTCTTTTTTGTCTATCGTTTGTCTCCGCTACCACCTATAGTGCCAGCTTCTTTACGTGCAGCGAGTTTGTTTATGTTATCACTCGCAACCTTACCCAATGACAGATTAAGATCAGTAGCTAGTGCAGCACAGTACCATAACACGTCACCTAGTTCATCAGATATTTGTTGCCGCCAATCTGTTGGCCTCTTAGCTGGTCCATCACGTATTAGTTTCTTCACCTTATTTGCAATCTCACCTGCCTCACCTGCCAAACCAAGAGCAGGGTATAGTATTTTGTATTGCTCTTCATAAATGGCAGTATCAGATGCTGTAGTCTGGTACACGTTAAACTCTACCATGTTGTATTTCTCCTTCATAAATTGCTCGGCTTCTTGTTCTAAGTTCATCCGTTGTTACCCGTTTTAAATTGTCATAGAAGGCTTTACTGTACCCTCTATTCCACTCACGATACTGCATAGTATCTTCACTGAATGGGTTCTTATTACTGCCACGTTTAAAACTACTGTATCCCATCTGATGCTGTAGCTTTAATGGTGCGTCATACTTACCCAGACCACGTGATTCTCTTGTACGTTTTATCATAGCCATGTCCTAACCAGCCTTTAATTCTTGCTTTAACTCTTCAACTATCTTATCCGACACACTTCTTAATGAGTACATTTGATAGTCTAACTGCTTCTGTATATTACTATTATACTGTATCTCATTCAATAATGTTTTTTGTTTTTCTGTGAAATCATCTGTTTCATATTCAACTTCATCTATTGTTACTTTAGCCAATGTGATTCTCCTTTAAATACTTCATCAGTGCTTCATAGCCCCCGATGTGTGTGCCATCGGGAGCATATATTTGTGGTACTGTTTTATAGTCTGCCTTCTTTAACAGAGACAACAACCACTTTGAACTGCCTGTTTCGACATTATACTCTGTGTAGTTTTGATTGTAAAGGTATATTAATTCCTTTGACATATTACAGAAGCTACAATTGTATCTTGATATAATAGTAAACATTATACTAGATCAACTATCTCACAGCTATCGCCACTACATGCTAGTGTCTGGCTACCTGCTGTGTTATCTTCTTGTTCATACTCTGACAACTTAGTCCAATCAATTGTAGCTGGACTTATATCTACCATATCCATAAACTCTTCTGCGGTACATTCTGTATAGGGTGCTTGTTGATATGTGTGTTCATTGAAAGGTAAGAATGATACACCTGACATTTCATCGAAGTGTTTGTACACAAATGCACCTACCTCAAACCATTCGTTATTCTTTACATTAATAGTAACAGATGGTTTATGTTCACACCATGATCTTTGATAAGCTAACCACATCTCTAGCTGTTCTATAGCAGACATGTCAGCAGTAACTACTGCACCATCAGGAGCTTTCATAGGGAAGCTAAACACAGTAGTCTGCTCAGGCTTCATTACATCTGGCTCATTAGGTATACCCTGATCCATCATAAACTGTGTTAAGGGGTCTTTGTTGTCTCCACGTACAGTGCGAATATAATAGGCTGAGTGACGAGCGTGAATCCCACTGCTAGAGTCAACCAGTTGGCTGACAGTACCGCTTGGTTTAACGCAGCTGATAGCAGTACTGATAGGGATGTCAAGGCGTTCAGCCCACTTAGCGTTAGTAGCAACGGCGATTTGTTTGAGGTGTTCAAGAGTTTTCTCCAATCCTTTGTTTGCTTTTGTAGTTAATGGGTTGTCCATAATACCAGTCATAGACACACCGAGTAATCTTTCTTCTTCTGTATTAGTTTGCCATGACTTACGTAAGTATGGAAACTTAGTGAATGATGATTGTATTGTACCTAAGATAGTAGCAATACGTACCTTGCGTTCTAAGTCTTCTGCAGTATCAGTAGCTCTTACAACTACCTCAGTTAAATTACAGAATTGATTAGGTCGTAAAATTATTTCGCTGCAAGGATTAGTTCCAAACTCATAGTTAGGGTCACGTCTACCATTCTTAGCTGCTTGTTTCTTAGATGCTTGTCTGTTGAAGATACCACGTTCACCTGAGCCTGACTCAACTAGTGCCATCCATTCACGCATAAACGATAGGCTATCAGGCTTCTCTGTATACCCAACTGAGTTGTTAGCTAATGCTCGTTGTGGATCATTGTCCCACCATGAACCTGACTTAGCATGTCTCATCCTATCGTCTGATAAATTACTCAATGAAATCATGGCACTACGGCGTACACCACCTACGACTACTACTTCACCAATCTTACACATTACATCATGACACTCTAATGATGATAGCTTACGTCCTTTGGCATCCTTAAATGTCTTGATTACAAAGTTAAACAGATCAATCAAAGGCATAGGACCTGATGCTCTACCGCCAAATGTCTTTAGCTTTGCACCTGCAGGTCGTACCTTCGACACGTCCCACTTAGGTATCTCACCACTGTATAGTAGGGCAATCATCTGACGTAGTGACTTAGCCCAACCTTCTTTGCTATCCTTAACTACAATAGTTGTTTCACTATCATACATATTCTCAGGTACTTCTGGTAGTTTAGATACAGACTGACGTTCTACTGAGAACCCCACACCTGTACCACACAGAAGTATAAACATAGCTTCATCAAAAGATTTAACATCGTCTACTGCTAGGTACGAGCAATTGTAACCTGCTGTATTATCACGAGCTAAAGCTGGACCAGCAGTCATTAATGCCCTCATAGAAGGCATCACTTCTAATCCTAGTATAGCCTGTTCAATTTCTGCTATCTGCTTAGGTTTATCACCCAATGCAGGTCGCACTAAGTTCTTCATGTATCTTCCTACTGTTTCTGACCACGTTTCTCTACGGCCTTCTTCCTCAAGCCAACGTGCATAACGTGACTTGTGTATGAAAGATTGATAGTCAGTTGGTAAATGGTTATTCATATTCATACTACTCCACTATTGTTTTGATTGATTGGATTTCCATCCCGTCAACGTCATATATAAACTCTTTTAATGCATCTTCTACTTCATCATGTATCTTTCCATCTACAGGTATAGGATACTCGTCTTCATCTAAATCAAGAGTTAGAAATATTTTTACTATCATATCACAATCCTTTAGTTGAACTTAACGTTGATGATGTTTTCATCTACACTAGTTATATTCGGTTTCTTTTTAGTCTCTGTTTCTTCTAGTATATCACCCTGATCTTTAGCTTCTTCTACTATCTCAGTCAGTAAGTCACGAACTACTTCACTCTCTTCCATTGCAGGTATAGATGCACACACCATCTGTGTTAGATGCATGAGTTGATAGTGATCAGTGTCATTCATTACGTTATCTTCTGTAGATATAGTACCTACCATCAACTCCCCTGTCCAGTTACCCTTCTTATCTAGGAAAGGTGATAGCCTGATTATGTAATCATTAGGATGGAAATCTATTAATATGTTTTCGTCATTCATGTATATGCTATCCTCTCTTTATCTTTTTGTAGGGGCAGTTGATTAAATCTGGATATTTGTCTTTACCTTTTTCTTTGAGCCACTCCAATGGAATGATACGATCATGGTACTGTATACCATTCTTCTCACACCATTGTCCATAGCTAGTTTTAGCACCCTTACTTATCTTAGAACGGCTGTTAGTAAACACAAATCGTATGTCTAACTTAGGGTGTTGCTTCTTAATTAGCAAATGCTTACGGCGATCTTCAGCTTTAAACATTCCCTTAGTCTCAATTATAATACCATTCTTCAATACAAAGTCAGGGGTATAGGTGCGATACATAAGGTCTTCCCATTCAATCTTGATCTCCTCATATTTGAATGGCATCTCATGCTCGATTAGGTAGTCTCTTGTTCTGACCTCTAATCCACTCCTATACCCATGCTTCCTTGCGGCAGCGTACTGCTTTGCCCTCATAGTTTAGCCCTCGTTTACAGTAATGTAACTTACTGTTGGTTTAACTCTAGCTTGAGATACCTTAGATGGTAACTCTTGTAGCTCTGGGAAACATTCAAACCTAAAATCACAGAACTTACAGTTAGGATTTAGAATAGTATTACCTGATGGCTTACCCCGAAACGTTTCTGGTACGGGATTGAAACATCTTTCAAACTCATTCTTATTAACTGTATCTACAGTGTCCTGTATCTTAGCTATCTCTGCATCCAAGTCAAGTCCATCGGCAGGTACATACTTGATGTTACCATTAGCCTTGTTGACTACCCACCAACCACCAGCTTTTTTACCAGTAGCCTTTGCATAACCCGCAAGTTGACCAATGTAACCAAATGAATCACCCTTACTGAGTGTATCATATGACTCAAATTTGTTACGATATGACCAATCAGATGCTGACTTAACATCATCTAATGCACCATCCATAATAAGATCGTATGACCCATGTATTGTATCTTCATTTAATTCAAGTTGAACAAAGTTATCTTCGTCTTCATAGGCTACTCCTGCTTCGGTAATGATACCTTTGAATGCAGCTTCAACTATGTCTCCTAGTAACATGTTCATCACGAATGTTGTCGGTTTGGGCAACGCTTTCTCTGGCTTGTTCTTAGCAAACCAAAGCTGACAAGTAGGCTTACCTATGTTAGACATACGTAAACGAAACTCATCACGCTTGTTGCCCCCACCGAACTGGCGTCGTACTGAATCCATTACATCCTTACCAATCTGTTGTACTGTCTCTTCAGACATACTAGATTTACCAGATGTAGCATCTTCGAGATACTGATTTATTGCCAGTTCAGCAGGGTGGTTCATTATACGAAGTCCTCTGCGTCAATGTCCACGAAGGCTTCAACAGTATCTGTATCCACTTCTTCGTTCTTATGCATGTTCTCATTCCATGTGTTGAGGATATACGTATTGTAGTTCTCAATCCATGCAATGAAGTTAGCAAACACTTCTTGTGACGCATTGTCCATGTCTAATGTATTCGACAAGTCGATGTCAGTCTCTGGTACATAGAAACTGCTACCATTTGGTAGTGGTACTTCCTTAGTAGTAGAAGTAATGTAGTGCTGTGGTGGTAGCCTACGCATCTTAGACAACTTAGCAAACTGCTCACCCAATGTTTTGAATGCATCACGATTGTCAATCTCCCAGATGAATGCAGTAGTATCTACATCAACAGGATTACCATCAGCATCAGTAGGATTAACCAACTCTACTGTACCAAACAAAGCACGTACACGTTTGATTGACTTGATTAAGTCTTTCATACTGTCGGGTAGTGCTGCCCAATCCTTAATGAACCCTGCAGGTTTACCACAGTTGAAGCCACCATCGTTGTCTTTCATGTCACTATTAAGATCATTAGCCATGACAGTCTTGACGAACTTGTTAGGTGTCTTGTCATTACCCTTGACGAACTTCTTATACATGAATCGCTGTAGGAATGGTCGGATAGATACTTGATCAGCGTAGTACGTAGGACCATCTGGTATCTCTAGTTTGTATGCACCACCACCTATCACCTCTACATTCTTCATCTTACCTGCAATCTCTTGCTGACCCATGATGGGTGTATGATGAATACGTAGACGTGCTAATGTACTAGCTGACTTGCTAGTCTTAGGTGCATCAGCACCCATGCCCATTGCTTGTGCCATCTCTGCAAAGTTGTTTGTATCTACTGTTGTTACTGTGTTCATATGTCTTATCTCCTATATATGTTTATCAGACGAAAGGTAGTTATATCACACTACGTCTTTTGTGTCAAGCCAGTTAGGGCCAATTTTTGCTTCTAATAATAGTGGTATGTTAAAGTCCAGTGACCACTTCTTGTTTACTATAGGTATCAACTTATCGTTGGCTACCTGTATGATCTTTAATACTATTTCCTCTTCGTCTGGGTGTATATCAATTACAATTGAGTCATGCACTGTGTTCACAACACAACTGCGTAACTTGTTAGCCATCAATAACTTATCTATGTATATCAGTGAGATAGGTACGATGTCTGCTGTAGCGAACGATTGTACAGGATAATTTTTAATCTGTGTGAAATATGTCACACCTCCAAATCGTCTACGTTGTACATCAGGGAATGCAAACTCACGCCCTGATGGTGTTGTTATCTTGCCAGTGTTCAGTGCTTCTTTGGCAAGTGCGGTGTGCCATTTAGCAATACCTGCATACTTAGTAGTGAACTGCTTGTAGTAAGCAGCTTCAGCAGTTGATCTACCAAAGCCACTCGCACCATACAAGGGGGCAAATGTGTGTGCCTTGGCATCTTGACGTGTCATAGGTTGACCTGCATCACTGATAACCTTGGCTGTATAGCTATGCACATCGAAGCCTGTAGTAACCTCGTCAATGGCAGTCATATCTTGTGATAGGTAGGCAGCAACTCTGAACTCAAGCTGTGCAAAGTCAGCTTCCATTATCTGCCCACCTTTCCATCTGGATACAAACACTTTCTTAACAGGGAATGTACCACCACGTGGCATGTTCTGCATGTTAGGGTCTGCACCTGATAGTCTTCCTGTACCTGTACGATGCTGTAATAAACGTACATGTAGTAGGCCATCAGGCTTTACAAAGTTAGCAATGCCCTCAACGAAACTGCTTAGGTAAGTCTCAACAGCAGATAACCTACGAACATTACGTAAGAATGTTTCTGCATCTGTCATGTTACGTGACCTAGCAATACTCTCAAGGAATACTAGATTGTCTTTGCCTGTACCAAAACCATTGGCACTGACCCACTTAGCTGTAGGTGGTGTGAACTTTAGCCCAGCCAACCTACTATCAATATCAATAAAATTATATCCTGTAGCGTCACAACTAACGCATCTATTTGGTTTAGCATATGGTGTACCATCCTTCTTTTGTTTCCATGTTTTGCCACTGCCATTACATGTACGGCATTGACTAGCTTTCTGTTTGAATAACTTACTACTGTATGCATTTACATTACGTTTGTATTCTGCATCAGGCATACGATCATCAAACAATTCTTTCCAGAACTTCTTATCGTGTGGCTTACGACTATATATAACCCAAGACAATTGCTCTGGACTGTTGAGGTTAATAGGTCTGTCACCCATTAGCTCTGCAGTCTGTTTCTCAAGTGCTACTGTTAGTTCATTACGTTCTTGTTCGAACTCTTCTCTAACAGCATTTAGTGCAGTCATGTCTACCTTTAGACCACGTTGATATATACGTGCTAGGTGTACAGCTAACTGATTAGTCAGCCTGACTGTTGGTTCTAGTGTACTGCATCCCTCGTATGATGTTCGCAAAACATTGTACAATTGTTGTGTCGCATGTAGGTCAGCAGACAAGTACTCTGATAACTCAGCGTGATCCATGTCACGTACTGACTTACCTGCCTTGAGCCACTCCTTCAATGAATCTTGCTTCTGTGTCTCTAGCATGTAACGTTCTGCACATGCCTCAAGGGATAGTGGTTGCTTCTGACCACGTTGTAATACGTACTCGCCAAGCATAGTGTCGAATACATCACCATCGTATGTAAAGCCTGACTCCCACAACCATAGTAGATCATGGGGTGCATTGTGTGCTACAAGCAGACGGGTCTTGTCCAATGTGTCTTGAACAATCGCCCGTCCATTTGCAGTCGGTGTTTGCTCTGAATGATCGAATGTAATAATAGTTTCGTTATCGTTATCATCTAGCATACCCACCATAACCAGTGTGTTCTCAGGCTCGAATGGATCAAGGTGAAGCTTACCATTTCTTTTTACTACTGTGTTCTCTACATCTAAGGTAAGTATCATACCAACTCCAATCTATCTATCATTCTCCTTTAATGCTTCCCATGAAACGGGAAACAAGTCAAGAAGTTTTTCACTAATCTTGTTAGCAACTACTCTTGTTTCATATTGTGTGTCATTCTTGCAACGTAAGTTACACATATCAGCAAAGGCATCTAAGCTACCACTCCAATACCACTCAGTCATGGTGGACTGTGGTAGTACCATACGTGCTTGCTCAGGAGCTACTCCAGCTTTCAATAGATTTCTATATAATAATCGTTGCGCTTCGTTTTCTTCTATTAAATCGTCAAGCAAGAAGCCATCCATTGCAGGGTACTTTAGGTCTACTTCACCATCTGATCCCTGTTTTTTATCCTCACTACGTCCACGCCATACGTCATTAGGTGGGTAGTACAGATCAACATCTTCATCTACATACCTTCTACTAATCTCATTCCAACGTAGGAACTTATGCTTAACTAACTGACGTGCCACAAAGATTGGTGCTTTGACATGGAAGGATGCAAAGGCATGCCCGAATGGGCTGATGTGCTTATGCTTGGCTAAGTATTTAATCAGCTTCTCGTCCTTTGGATACAAAGGTGGTTCATCTCTGTAATTAGGATTCCACTCTGATTTCTTACCGAAGCTAACACGTGCAGCATTGACTACAGATAAGTCACTGCCCATATGATCTATATATGTTGCTTCAATCAATGGCTATCTCCTTTAGTATGTCCGTAGCTTGTTCTTTTGTTATGTTAAACCACTCACCATTGTCTTGTTTATTCCAAGGTATGTTTGCCTTACGTGCCGCAAGTATGTGTGCTGAACGCTCAGACTCACTGCGATCTTTGCAGTATACAGAGTGTACCAACCTGTAGTTACGCATAGGTGAACTTGTTTGGTAGCTACTCAGTCTATCTTCTGCATCAATAGCCATACCTATCTTGATCCAATCAGGCCATGCAGAGTTACTAATTGCATACACATAACCTTCTTTTATTTGTTTGTAGTTGTTAAGAGAACCAAAGGCTAGATCACCAAATGATTTGTAGTTACCTGCTTTGTGTAGTGGGTGTGACTTAGGTATATACTTACCATTGACCCACATTCTTTGTGGGTTATTTCGTGGGTTATTTTTTGGGTTAGTATGAGCGTTACTTATACGTTTACACTCCTTACATTGCTTACCTTCAACTTTTTCATGGTTACATACATTACATATAATCATTTATGTTTCTCCCCTAATGCCTCATTCATTCTCTTGACGTACCACTCAGCTTTCTTCATGTCCTCTACACCATTACCTTTGTAACGATAACGATGCTGATACTTGATCATGTTACCATGACAGTAGGCAATGAACCCATCTGTACCTAACACCTGACGTATATAATCAATGCATTCTATACCATCTTGATTGTAATGTGCGGGTCGTTCGACAGGGTCAAACACATGGTGTTCTTTCATCACTTCAAACTCTTTCCATTTAGCCATCATTTATTCTCCTGTTGTTCGTCAAAGTCATTAGCCAATTCTACGAAGGCATCTGCCAATGAGTTATGTTTATTTACTAGATCGTATACATCACGTAGTACATTCTCAAGTAATGCTCTTTGTCTATTCTGTTCCCAGAGGTTGAATGCAAGTACTGCAACCAACCCCAGTAAGGATATATCTAACCACGTTATCAACATACATACCTAGCAATCTTGTACTCAAGGTCGGTGTGTACAATGCCATGCCATCCAGATAGTTTATTCTTAACTACATTGATGTGTCGTTGATTGTCTTCTTCTTCTTGTCCTTCTACAGTTGGGTTCTTACTAATCATAATCATCAAGTCAGCTTCTGCTGCCTTACCTGTACGTGAACCTTCCATCATAGCTTGGTTGAGTACAACCTTACCCTCAGCTTCCGCAGATAACTGTGACATGTAGAATACTGCACACTCTTGTTGTTTAGCTATCTGCCTAGCATGAATAGCGTTAGCCTTGAGTGCTTCATCAGGACGTGAGAAACCTGCAGTGCGTGCAAACTTATCACCCATGTCTAGTATGACTACATCAGGTTTGTATGACTTACATACTGACTCAACCCAATTCATGTCACGTCCTGTTGCATCTTTGAACATGATGTTAGGTCGTATCTTAGCAAATATTTCCATAGCCTTTGCTTTGTTTCTTACAACCTCATGCTTATCCATACCAGTTGCAGCAGTAATGTATCTGTGTGCTACACGATGGTAGCCTTCCTCATTACATAGTACAACTGTCTTAGCACCCTGCCATGCAAAACCATTAGGACCAGCCACAAGTGAAGCATGGAAAGAAGTCTTGCCAGTGTTAGGTCTAGCACCTACTTCAATCAAGTGACCTGCATTGATACCCTCTACCTTACGTGTCAATACAGGTATGTTGAACGTCCACTGTGACTCAAGGTCAGTCATTGAAATGATAGTATCAAGGTCAATGTCTTCCCATTCAATGTTTAGGTTAGGTGTGAAGTCGTCACCATACTGCTCAAGCATTTGACGTAACGGCTCAAGACTAGACTTGCTACCATTCACATAGTCAAAGCCAAGGTTAGCAATGTCTTCACCAATAACCTGTTGAAATAGTTTTGATAGTACCTCTTGGGCTATGTCACTACCCATCGGTTGTTCTTTGTTGATCTGATTAAACAATGCACTGTATGCTTGTCTCTGTGCTGTAGTTAGTGTGGGATTGTTAGACATAAACAATGCCTCAATCTCAGCAGGTGTTACAGTACGCTCGTAGTTGTCCATTGCTTTATCAATAGATTGTTTGATCTTACGTACATCTTTACTAAACAATCTGTCTGGGCAACGTGAGCCACGATGTTCATCGTAAAACTCTTTATCCATTAAGCTTCTTATAAGGGATAGTTCCATATGTTATTCTCCTAGGGTTGAAAGATTAGCCATGTCGGATGGCAGTCTATATTTTAAATCATCTTCGAGGCGTAGTACCTTAACAGTATCTACGTAACCTCGTAACTCTTTTGCAAACTGTAAAGTCTTGGGTAATGCATCAGGGTCTAGTGCAACTATAGCCGTTGAGAACTGCGATAAGTACTGCTTATGTCCGAGGGATAGTGATGTACCCAACACTGCAACCCCTACATATACATCACTGTCTCCGACAATGGCGGCACTGATGCAGTCCTCAACAACTACAGCAGTTTTACCATGTCCCGATGCATATGGCAAGATACTTTTTCCATACCTCTTCCACTTAGGTATACGTTTCCCAAGTGATCTACCTGTAGCATCAACCATAACATTGTCATGTACAACAGGGAACACCACACGATGTTCCTTCACATCATACAATAGACCTAGATGTTGTGCATCAAGACCCCACGTATCACAGAAGCCTGATATACTTTCGTAGTCTCGTACAAACCACTCAGGTTTTGAGAAACTTATAGCATGTGTCTCTTCTGCAACACGTCCCAATGATTTACGTATGTCCTCAGCAGTAAGTGTAGTACGAGTACCACCACCAGTTGGACAACTAGCCTTGTAACAGTTCCATATAATAGAACCCATATTATTTGTTACAGTAAATGTATTCTTAGTATTACATATAGGACATGTCATACGTTTTGTTTCACCATTAGTAAGTGACAAATCATTTATAATACTAAGTATATTCATTATGTATCACTTTCTATGTTGCTCGCTGCACTCGATTGTACACTTACATTTCTCTGTGTCAAGGCATTATTTGCAGAATCATATGTATGTTTCATGTATGGTTGCACAGAAGACACATGATTGTGTCCAGTAACAGACATCACTTGTCCAATTGGTACACCTGCATCAACCATCTGTGTTACACCTGTCCTACGTAAGTCCATAAGGCGTAACTCTTCTGGTAACTTAGCCAATCTCATGACACGTCTACCCACCTTAGACAATCTCTCCATAGCATAGGGTTCATACGTACCATTCATAGGCTTAGGGTGTGGTGCTATATACTCTTGAAAGCCAAAGTCATTACGTTGTTCATTCAACATGTGACACAGATCATCTGATATAGGTAGTGATACATCAGCCCTACGTTTACTCTGCTCTAACTGCAGTCGCTGTGTACGTAGGTCAATGTTCTCCCACTTGAGTGTACGCATGTCGCCTAGTCTCTGACACCATTCGTATGCCATATGTACAATCAAGCCTACATTCCTGTAATCAAAATCGCTGTACGAATAATCAAGAAACCTGACAACATCACCATGTGACCATACAACCTTACGCTGTGGCAATGCCTTACGCTTGATGCTAGTCCAAGGATTTTGTGTGGCATGTTCCATGTCAATAGCATAGTTGTATACCCTACTTGCACATGTGGCTGCATGATTAGCAAAACTAATACCACGCTTAACCCACTCCTCATATGCTTGCTTGGCAACCTTAGTAGTTACAGTGTCATACTTCTTACCGCCCATTGTCTGATGGAGTATGGTTAAGAAGTATCTGTAATCCACTTTAGTTGTGTCTCGTAACATATTGAAATCATTAGATTGATAGTAGTAGTTAATCAAATCTGTCACCTTACTTGATGGCTTTATCTGTACAACTAACGCTTGTTGTTCACGCCAGTGGTCAATGTCTGCATTCAACTCCTTCACAATCTTACGCACTTCCTTGAGGTCAGTGCCATATTCTTCACGTGAAACCACACCATCATCCACTAAGTTCTGTGGTGGATTAAATCTGTAAGAGATCACCCCGTGAGGTGACACTCTCTCTTGTACATACCTAGGTAGCTTCGGCATTATGCTGCTTCCAATACACGGAACTGATTACTACTCACCCACTTGCTCACCTCTTGTTCACGTGACCACATGTTGATTGCTTGTGTATCATGCCCCGTGTTACGTAGGTTGAAACCATTACGTTCATCAGCATAACTAGCGTAGTTAGTGAAGGCAGAATACAATGCAAACTTATTGTGTCCACGCACACTAGCCTCAGCATTATACAAACCAAACATCTTCTCAGCCTTAGTCTTAGAACTAATGATACTCTCAATCAAATCCTTGACGTTGATAAACTTGAGGCTAGTCTCAGCCCACACTTGCATCTTCTCTGCTTGATGAAAGAAGTCAGTACGAGCACGATTTAGTTCATAGATAAAGCTATCCATAGTAAAGTTAGATGTGTTCTTCTTACGCACCTTGTCGTGATCACCTGTAATCATGCCGTTAGTACAGAAGAAATCTATAGCACCAAAGAATACTTGGTTACTACATGATCCATCAATACCATGTAAGCTAATGATCCTGTTACCAATCTCAGTCTCAGCTTTGTCAGTTGTAATTTTAGTCTTGATGTTAGGTAGTGTCACGTCAAGCATAGCCCATGCACCATTACGTGCTGTTCTAAACTGATTGACTGCACCATCTAATGCATCAACACCTAGCTCTTGTGTGGCAGTATCCATTACCCCACGAAAGAAGTCACCATGTGCAGCACACTGGAATGTGTTGCCCACAATGCCAAGGTATTCACCTGTATCTTCATTGATAACGTACTTCTTATCATGCATTTTAGTTGCTTCGAATGCTACTTTAAAGTCTAGGTGATCAGGTATATAAGTCATATTATTCTCCATATGTTTAAGTGTGTGGCAACTGTGCCATGTTTGTATAGTATTGTCAATGTTTATTAAAGTAAAGTTGATATGTATCTAACAACGAATGAGAATGCGAAGGCTACACCAAGGAAAGCAAACGCCGTGAATGCTATAACAAGTATAGTCATTATGGTTGCGTCACGTTTTTCTTTACGTGCTTGTACTGTTACAGGTTTACTTCTGTAGTATGGTTTATATTGTTTCATTATTATATCTCCTTTGTATATTTATGTGTACTCAAACACTACTTCTTTAATTATAAATAGATGTCCATCGGCTCTTGTAATATCTTCCGCATTAAACAATCTATCATCTGGGTCTTCATCAAGAGGGTGTGCTATATATACTGCGTAACCTTCTTTGTAAGCCTGTAAAGCCTTGGACATAGTATATGTCTGTATCTCACCGCTTCCTTCATCATCATAGATAAACTTACCCTCATCATTTAGTGCAGGTATCTTAGTTCTTTGTTGCTTATCCATTATAAAACTCCTTTACATTCAGTTGTATTTCACCCTCAATTGTATCATCTACAATCTCTATATCTATACGCTCTCCTGTATCTTGATCATATATACAAACAAGCTCGTCTGAAGCATGATACTGTGATGCTTGAAACAGCCCATGCTGTAGTTCTTTAAGTGTCATATTATATTCCTTTCCAGTTCATTATCTATATACACCCATGCCATATCATATGCATAGTCCCAATGTTTTTCATATCCTGTATGTATATCATCATCAGCGATACACTTTGCCCAATGATCTAAACTAGGCTCGTGATTTATTGGTAGCTCTAACTGCATATTATATTTCCTCCTCAAATGTACCTTCAAACATAAAGTTCAAATCACTCGTATCTATTATCTGTTGTAACTTATACATTAACTCTTGATGCAAAGTGTCGGGGTCAGTTTCTTTAGGTGCTTTTACACTTATTATATTATCCAAAGTAAAATCAAAACTTATATTCATATTATAATCCTTTCAGTATGTGTGCTATCACGTCTACAGTCCACCCATTACCGAGCATCTTGTAACGCTGTGTGTTTGATACACCTTCAGTGTACCCATCTGGCACTGTTTGAAGACGTTCACATTCTAAACACGTTAGCTTACGCCAAGACATGTTCTCAATCAAGATACTGTCCTTAGTTACTGTGGTCAAACAATTAGTCTTATCATCTTCTCTGACCTCAATCATCTGCTTGATTGGTATAGATGTGTCATAGTCTTTACGAGTACCATTCTCATCTAGTCTTCTACCAACCATGCGTCCACCCTTCACCAATACTTTAGGCTCTAAGTTACCACCACTTGAGGCACACAGACTAGGTGCTTTACCTTCGGCTGCATATACCCTTCGTACATATCCGTGACCCTTTAGATCAGCGTCACCAACATGGCACATCTGATCATCGCTGAATACTAACTGTCTGCGATGCTTCTCGAAGTATGACTTGAGATTACCACCTTTGAAGTAGTTAGCATCAAGACAATGTGACTTAGTTCTGTCAGTCAAACCATCCTCAAGTATATCTTTCAAGACTATACCACGATCTTCTGGCTGTTCTATACCTTCGATGTTAGTCCAATAGAAACGTTTCCTATTCTGTGCAGACACTAACGCACTGTTGATTAGATACTTGTTTACATTAGGCAATGCTTGCTCAGTATGGTACGTGATGTACTCCTCAAAAGCATTAGACATTCTAACGTTCTCCATTATGTACTTAGCATTAGGGTTATGCTCAAGCACATGTTGCATGATGTCTAGCACTACCCAAAACAATTGACCTCGTGGATCACGATCACCTTGCTGTTGACCTGCAACTGACCATGCCTGACATGGGAAACCTGCTGTGACTAGATCGACTTGTGACCAATCAATATCCCATGATCTCCACTCAGTCATATCACCTACTTGTATAGTGTTAGGGTAGTTCTTCTGCGTAATACTGATAGCATACTTGTCTATCTCACTAGCTATATACGTATCAGCATGTAAGCCTATCCGATCACCTGCCATCTGACCACCTGATATGCCATCACATAGGGATAGTTGTATTCTAATCTTCATTGTTATATTCCTCATATTGTTAGTCCGACATCGGACTTATTGAAACGATGGTGGAGTTTCACTTATGTATCCCCACGAAGAGTATATCTCATGTACCCTCTCACTACAATCAACGAACTCAACTTCTGAGTCTGGTTCGCTACGCTTCATCATAAGAATAGCAAACTCTGAAGCACTACGCCAATCACTGACAGAAGGATACGTATCATCTAACTTAACGATAGTATTCTTACTGTCAATGGCTAACGTGACTTCATACGCCATAACTGGCATAGGTTACTCGTCCTCAGTCTTGAACGCAAACTTCAATGCATACATAGCAGATTCAATCTTACCTATGTCGGACATGTATAGATCATGAGCTTCTGTAACCATAAAATATGTGTTACTCAAAACATCTTGAGCTTCTTTGATAGCTTTGCTTTGCTCCTCAGACATAGACTTCAATAACTTTTTAGTTACTTTATACCTAGCCATACGTTCAGCTTTCCACTGAGCTTGTGTTTTATTTGACATTGTTATTACGCCTCCAATTGTTGTTTGATGTCTGCCAACCAAGTGACAAGCATTTTTTGTTGTGTCTTCAATGTAGCACGCTTAGTCGTATACTTGCTACCTATTAAACCTACAGATTGTAATACTTGTACCCTATATACAATACGATTAGGGTATTCATTCAAGTCAGATGCAATCTGTTTTATAGTAGACACTCTCCAGTTTTGTAGAATGTAATCATCAACAGATGCATAGTTGTAGGTATGAATACCTGCTCTTGACATGTGTGCTGTGTGCTTCACATATAGTTCTGGGTTAGTGTTCTTCACTAGTGGTTTTGAAATAATAGTAGTCATGTTATGTTAGCTCCTTATGCTATACGTTTTTGTTTGTAATCTGTTATGCCTCTTTGCATATTAGTTTTAATCTTACGTGCTGTTGAACGCTCACGCTTCCAATCATCACGCTTAGGCTTCTTCTTAGTAGTTAGTCCGACATCGGACTTAGTGAACTTAATAAAGTTCTTCATAGTATACTGCATTCATATGTTACCTCCCGTATGTTATACATTCTACATGAAATTTTGATACGACATTGCCTGTAGTAAGCTTACGATTAGCTTTGTTACCTGCAACATACTCGCACCATGTGTTCCACCAATACTTTGAACCCTCACGTTGAGTAAGTACTATGTACTCTTCAACCTTTCGACGTGCAGTCTCTGGCTTCATAGCCTTTGGTGGTGTCTTAACCAAGTTAGGATTGATACCTAGTCGCTTGACATTGTGTCCATCAATACAAGCTACATTGAAACCTAGGCATTGAGCAAGGAAAGATGCCTTGACCATACCCAAGTTAGGTACTTGCATAAATAACTCAACAACATCAGCACAAGCCTCAACACTGTTGTAACCTTTTGCATCTGCAATCTTGTACATTTCACTACGTAGGTAGTCACCATGCTTGATAAGGTACTTGTAACCTTCATCTTTTTTGCCCCATAAACAATTTGCTTTCACACCATCTATGCTTACTTTTTCCATGCTACCTTTTACTGTGGATAAACCTGCTTGTATCGTTAGCAATACAAACAAGCCAGTGTTTACAAATGCATCTGTACCGCCCCAACGGACAAATGATTTAATTTCTCTTACATCACGATTATACATACTCAATTTCCTTTTGTGTTGTTGGTTGATGCTTAACAACAAATCAGATAAGCAACCTGTTGTCAAGCGTTATTTTACTACGTAGTAGTAGTGTTATGGTTTGTAGGTTTTCCAACCTGAGTCACTCACAAACTCTACTACATTATTTTTGTTGTCATACACTACATCGACAACAGGTAAAGCACACTTACGCTGTAGCTCAATACGTGAACGCAGCCGAGCTATGCGATCCTCACGACTAAGCTTAGGTAAGGTGTGTAACTTACTTTTGTGCAATTTAAATTTCATTCTACACAATACCTCGATACTGTTGCATGCAATTGCATGTCAATCCTGTTACCATAAAACCTGACCCAAGTGCGGTCAACACTAGCGTCAACTAGTTCCATAGCATTACTTTCATCTGTTTTTAAGTCTTCGACTTCCCACATAGCTTGCTTGATAGCTTTCTTCATACTTGAAAACATACCAACCAATCCATCTGCAGGTGTATCTACTTTGTAAACATACTTCATTTTATTAACCTTTCACAATATTAAGTCCGACATCGGACTACACTTCCAATATCTGTTTCAAGTACGAGAGTGCATTGTCGTGTATCTCCCACGTGTACCCAAGCTCCTCAATCAATTTGAGTGTGGCAAAGGTAAGCGTAGTAGTACCTGCAATGTGAGCAAACCGCTTGGCATTCTCACATATGGGGTATATCTTTTGCCTACCATATACATCACGTACTTCAATCTTAATAACTTTAAACATGTTATCAGCATCCTTATGATCACTTAGCATTATACAATATCCTTTCAAGATATAAGTCCGACATCGGACTAGTTAAACATTTCGTCCCATTCTGTGGGTGTGATACCTGTAGCAATGAACTCACGTTCTTGTGCAGATATGTTAGGCATAGCATTTTGGATAAGCTCACCTTGCCAATACCACGCATCAATCTGCGTTGGTGTTACATCAATATCCATTTCACTTACAGTGCCAGATACCATTGATTTACGTTTAATTATCATTGTATTGACCTTCCATTATTAAGTCCGACATCGGACTAGTTGATATTTAAAAACAAAGCACCGCCTAGGATAAATCCCATCATAGCACCTATGACTATGTTCTTACATGCCTCACGTAGCTGTTTTTGACGTTTACGTTGCCTAGATGTTCTGTATGCCATTGTGTGTGATTCCTTTCACATTATGAAGTCCGACATCGGACTAGTTAACTTATAAAGTTACACTAAGCTAGGGAGTGAGCCTAATGTAACCTATAAGTAAACTTATATTATGCTACCTTTTTTTCATCTGCTAGTTCTTCTTCAGTAAGCATTTCTGCTTCCATCATAAGCATCTCTGCAATGACCATGATGTCTACATCACTAGCCTTACATATGGCAAGCAACTCTTTAAAGATTGTCTCTTTAGTTGCAGGTTTAGCTTCGCTAGTTTTAGGTGATGCATCAGCCTCTGGCTTGCTTGAAGCCTCTGGCTTGTCTATTGATGCTGTATCATCCTTAGATGATGGTTGCTTGTTAGCTTTAGCAATAGCTTTCTGCAGAGCAGATAATGATGTGAAACCCTTTTTGCTTTTAGCAATGAACTCACGAGCCTCAACTTCGTTGTTAACGAACCACATAGCTTCACTACGTCTTCTCTTGTCAACTACGTTGATGCCACAATCAGCAAGTCTTGTAGACTTAATACGACCTTCACATTCCACTGAAAGTGCAACCATAAGCTTGCCTAGTTGCATGTCAAACCCGTCAGCTTGAGTATGCTGAGTGAAGCGTGCTTTGTCACCTTTGGTGATAGCTTTCCATTGTCTAGCAATGTCAGCACCTTGTAGCTCAAGTGTAGCAAGTACTGCTGTGTTTGTGTCGGTGTTAGCTGTGTTTGTATTTGTCATAAGAATTTTCCTTTTTGAGTTTGGCAATTTCGCCGTTTCGATGCAATCAGTTAGATCAGATAAATCCGATGGTGTCAACACCTATTTTACTACGTAGTAGTATATGGAGCAAATTAAGTCCGATGACGGACTACAAATGGTAAAAACGAATCACTTTTGGGTAGGGAAACGAATCAGCTCTCAGTGCGCGTGCGTGCGTATGTGATGCATGTGATGTGACCATCACGTTAAGGGGGTGGTGTATATGTGCATCAACTGTGCAACACACGTCACTTGCTCGTAGCATGCCTATGTTTGCACCATATGTGAAGGCAACTGATTGTATAACAGTTGTCGTATCACTGTAAGTGATTGTATTTGTGGAATATTCCTCGTGTGTGGTGTATGTGCCTACGCATAATGCTCTCACCTAGCGTGTACATGTGCCTATGGGCGCACGCAAACGACCCCAAGCTAGGGTGGGCAGGGGGCATACGGGGGGTGTACGTTAGTATGCATGTACAATTACACAGATCAGAAATATGAGAGTGTTAACCACTATACAGATATGGTGTTATATATACGTGCAGGGTATATTTGTGATCACAAAATATGGTCACTATATGTTACAGTATGTTACAATATTATCACAGTTTGTTACCAATGTACGATTAGGGGTTGACATGGGGTACAGAGTGTGTAAAACTATGTATATAGTATATTGGGGTAGGGTCACTATAAGTGATACACGTACAGTATACATGTACTATGATATATACTTATAATTATATTATACTATAACTATATAAACATATAAGTATACATGTACAGTGATAGACAATAGCAATAAGGTATATGTACGTACATAGAAATCGCCTTCTTAGGCGAGGACTTTGTGCAATTAAGTATTGACAATGGCAAAGAAATCAGTAAAACTATATACAGACGATGTTCTTAAACAATTTTACAATCATTTACTTGATGGTAATTTAAAGAACTTACATATTCCCCATAGTGATGTATTCTACGTAAGGACTGCAGTGGAAGCCCACTATGGTCGTAAGTTTACTTTAGAACATGTAGAATGGGCTATGAAAAAAGAAGGTTGGACAGATGGCAATACCTGAGCGAGTCAAGAATAAAATGAAAGAGGAAGGACTCAAGGGTGTAAACAAACCTAAGAGGACACCTAGTCACCCTAAGAAGTCTCACTGTGTGATGGCTAAAGAGGGAGACACGTATAAGTTTATTCGCTTCGGACAACAGGGTGTAAGTGGTGCAGGTAAGAATCCTAAGACTGCTAAAGATAAAGCTCGTAAGAAGAGTTACTATGCTAGACATAATGCTCAAGGTAAACCGACTAGTAAGCTAAGTGCTAAGTACTGGTCACACAAAGTTAAGTGGTAATAGGAATAATATAATGAAGACACCTAAGTTTAAAACATGTAAGACTTGTACTACACCTGCTAACTGTTCTGCCACAGGTAGATGTCAAGATGCAGGTAAGTAATGGTTGATCGTAACTACACTACAGATACAGAAGCTATAATTGTTACTGCTACATCAGGCGGTGCTAATGCTAATTTAATTTACACATGTCCACCTAACCATGATGCGACTGTAGATTTTTTACATGTATCTAATGGTGGTAGTTCTACAGGTCACGTAACAATACAATGGTATCACGCAGATACAAATACGTATCATCACTTGTTAAATGATAAGTCTGTTGCAGGTAAAGATGTGTATAATGTTATAGGTGCTGATAGAATACACCTACATGCAGGTGATAAGATATTAGCTTTTGACGGTGCTAACCTAGAAGTGTTTATATCTGTGCGTCAATTCTATAACCCGGCACGTTAGTGCATAACGGGGTTGCATTATTATATGTAGTATGATATAACTAAGTATGGTATAACTATCTCTGTAAGGTAATATAGCCTTACATAAACATAATGGAGATAGATAACATGTTTAAAAAACTATTCAAGCGTATTGAGAGAAGCAGACAAGCAAGTGCCGACTTATGGTTACTTAATAACATGTCTGATAAAGATTTAAGAGATATAGGTATTACTCGTGGCGAAATCGAAAGCAAAGTCAAAGGTAAATGAGGCAGGAAATTATACTAAGCCTACTATGCGGAAGCGTTTGTTTGAACGTATTAAACGGGGAACTAAGGGGGGCAAGGCCAATCAATGGTCCGCACGTAAAGCACAGATGCTCGCTAAAGCCTATAAAGCTGCAGGTGGGGGCTATAAGTAATGGCCCTTTCCAAATCACAAAAGAGTCTTAATAAATGGACTCGTCAAAAATGGGGAACTAAAAGTGGAAAACCTTCGACTCAAGGTACTAAAGCTACAGGAGAACGTTATCTACCTGCTACGGCTCTTAAAGCGATGTCTAGTTCGCAGTATGCAGCTAGTACTGCAAAAAAGCGTAAAGATACTAAAGCTGGTAAACAGTTTTCTAAACAGCCTAAAGGCGCTGCTAAAACTTCTAAAAGATATAGGAAAGTCTAAGAATGACTAGCTTTGAAGATGCAGACATTAATGGCAGTGGTTCTATTGACAAGAGTGAATGGGATGCTTTAGCATTAGAAGATCGTAGACGTAAGCTCGATGATGAAGATGCTCAGAGAGATGCACAAAGACGTATGGCATGGTTCTGTCTAATTGGTATGCTTGCATATCCATTCCTAGTATTACTATGTACTATTGTAGGTGCGGATCAAGCCGCTGACATTATTGGTTCTATGGCCTCTATATATTTCTTATCAGTAGCTGGTATCGTTGGTGTATTCTTCGGAGTAACTAACATGAGCAAGAAAGAAGTTAAAGGGAATAACGGATAATGTTAGGACTAAACTTAATAGGTCAAGTTGCTAATCTTGCTGGTACTATGATTGAAGGCAAGACTGCTGTAAAGAAAGCAGAAGCTGAAACAAAGATGAAGATAGCCACAGGTGAAATAGACTGGGACATCGAAGCAATGAAAGCTACGCAGAATAGCTGGAAAGATGAGTGGATTACTCTTCTATTCTCTATACCATTAATCCTAGCCTTTTGTGGGCAATGGGGAAATGATATAGTACATGCAGGGTTTGAAGCCTTGGAAATCATGCCTGATTGGTATCAGTACTCGTTAGGTGGAATCGTGAGTGCCAGCATTGGTATGCGTGGCGTAAGTAAATACTTTGGAAAGAAATAAGATTATGAACAGCAAACCTACAAAAGACCCTAAGTGGTTAATAGAAATGAAAAAAGAAGCAGACAAATTAAACATACCTCTTAGAGAGCTTCTAACACAGAACACCAAGAAAAAAGCACCAGCTAAGAAACCAGCGGCTGGTAAAAAGAAAACAGTTATGGCGGCTAAAGGTGGCTACATGGCTAAGAAAAAGAAAAAGTAACCATGCAAAGTAACTTTAAAGAGTGCTTAGAAATGTTACTGGAACACGAGGGTGGTTACGTAAATCACCCTAGTGATCCCGGTGGCATGACTAATCTTGGTGTAACTAAACGTGTCTATGATGAATGGATTGGTCGTGAGTCTACTGAAGAAGAGATGCGTGACTTAACACCTGATGATGTAGCTCCTATATATAGGAAAAACTATTGGGATAGAGTTAAAGGTGATCAACTACCTTCTGGGGTAGATTGGTGTGCATTCGATTGGGCTGTTAATAGTGGTAGTGGTAGACCTGCTAAAGCTATACAACGTGCAGTAGGTGCTACAGCAGATGGTGCTATTGGTCCTAATACACTACAACTTATTATGGATAAAGACCCTAAGTATATTATCGAATATGTATATACTGTACGCCAAGACTTCTATAAGAGTCTAAAAACATTTGAGACATTTGGACGTGGTTGGACTAGGCGAAATAAAGAAACGCTTGAACAAGCATTGCACATGGTGGAATAATAATATGGCACGTGAGTTAACAGATAGACAGAAGAAGTTCTTAGCAGTCCTTATGGATGAAGCTGGTGGAGACATTACCAGTGCTAAGATCATTGCAGGTTATTCAGCTAATACTTCTAACACAGAAATAACGAATAGCTTGAAAGAAGAAATCATTGATGTTACTCACAGCTACTTAGCACGTAATGTGCCTAAAGCGGCAATGGCTATGGTAGGCGCATTGTATGATCCTACTGAGTTAGGTATACGTGATAAAATGACAGCCGCTAAAGAACTACTCGATCGTACTGGTTTAGTTAAAACTGAGAAGATGCAAGTAGAGGCTAAGGGTGGTGTCATGTTGATGCCAGCTAAACAAACACAGGAAGATAATGACTAAACCGTTAGGTAAATGGAAACTACCACAACCAACAGACCTTAAAGAAAACAGTAGATGGGTAGCAATCCCACGTGTAGCAAGAACGATTCCCTTTGGTTATGAATTAGACCCAAAAGATAAAGGAATACTCTTGCCAATCAGTGCAGAACTTGATATGCTTGAGCAAGCACAGAAATACTTGAAACAGTATTCGTATCGAGAAGTTGCTAACTGGTTGACTAGAAATACTGGTAGAACTATTTCTCATGTAGGTTTAAAGAAACGGTTAGATAATGAGCGACAAAGAAAAAACAAAGCTGGAAGCCTTCGCAGATGGGCAGACTATGCGAAAAAGGCAATTGCCAAAGCGGAAGAAATCGAGCGCACAAGACTCGGTGCAAAAGAAAAAGAAGACACAGAAGAGCAAACCAGAGCCGCCTAAAGTTTTAGTTGATCATGACTTATCTAAAGTTGAAGAACAGCATAACATAATATTTAAACCTAATGCTGGGCCACAGACTGACTTCCTTGCCGCAGGTGAACGTGAAGTATTATATGGTGGCTCGGCTGGTGGTGGCAAATCATATGCTATGTTAGCTGATCCTTTACGTTTCATGGGACACTCAGCATTCTCAGGATTGTTACTTAGACACACTACAGAAGAATTAAGAGAACTTATATTTAAGTCTCAAGAAATGTATCCTAAAATATGGCCGGGTATTAAATGGTCAGAACGTAAGATGCAATGGACAGCACCATCAGGTGCAAGACTGTGGATGTCATACCTAGATAAAGAGGATGATGTATTAAGATACCAAGGTTTAGCATTTAGTTGGATAGGCTTTGACGAACTTACACAGTGGCCTACACCGTTTGCATGGAACTACATGCGCTCACGTTTACGTTCTACTGCACATGATTTACCTGTGTATATGAGAGCTACAACCAACCCCGGTGGCAGAGGCCATCATTGGGTTAAGAAGATGTTCATTGATCCAGCAGCTCACAATAAAGCATTTGATGCTACTGACATTGAAACAACTGAAGTACTAAGATACCCTGCAGGTCATGAGAAAGCTGGTAAGGCACTATTCAAACGTAAGTTTATACCTGCTAGATTATCAGATAATCCATACTTAGCCGCACAAGGTGACTACGAAGCCATGCTTCTATCACTACCTGAGCAACAACGAAGACAATTACTAGAAGGTGATTGGGATATTAAAGAAGGTGCAGCGTTCACTGAGTTCGATAGAACTAAACATGTGATAGAACCTTTTGAGATACCAAGTAACTGGGTTAAGTTTAGAGCGTGTGACTACGGTTATGGTAGTAAATCTGGTGTAGTATGGTTTGCAGTATCTCCAAGTGAACAACTTATAGTATACCGTGAGTTATACGTAAGTAAAGTATTAGCGGCAGATTTAGCTGATCAAGTACTTGACTTAGAAGCTGGAGATGGTAACATTAAGTATGGGGTACTTGATAGTTCATTATGGCACAAGCGTGGTGACACAGGGCCATCCCTAGCAGAACAAATGGTTCAAAGAGGTTGCAGATGGCGACCATCAGATAGATCAAAAGGTTCACGTGTAGCAGGTAAGAATGAGATACACAGGCGGTTACAAGTAGACGAGTATACTGAAGAACCAAGACTAGTATTCTTTAACACATGTACTAACATGGTAGCTCAATTACCTGCGTTACCAATAGACAAAAGAAACCCAGAAGATATAGATACTACCTCTGAAGACCACTTGTATGATGCATTACGCTATGGTATCATGTCACGACCACGATTTAGTATATTTGATTATGATCCACATGGACGACCTTCAAGTGGTATGAATGTAGCAGACTCCACGTTTGGATATTAAGGACAAATAAATGGCAGAAGAAAACGAAGGCTTTATCGAAGATGATGCAATTATCCTAGCAGATAGTGATGATTCAACGGTTGACGATGCAGATACAGCAAAGATAATTCCATTTATTATGGAGAAATACAATCGTGCTGACGACTATAGACAGCAAGATGAAGAGCGTTGGTTACAAGCTTATCGTAACTATCGTGGTATATATAGTTCTGATGTACAGTTTACTGAAGCTGAGAAGTCAAGGGTATTTATAAAAGTAACTAAAACTAAGACACTTGCCGCCTATGGTCAGATAGTAGATGTATTATTTGCAGGTCAGAAGTTTCCATTAACAGTTGATCCTACAGAACTACCAGAAGGTGTAGTATCAGACGTACACTTTGATCCTAAAGAACCTGAGCAGTTACGTGAATCAGAACTGGGTAATGAAGTTAATCCTTATGGCTTTGCTGGTGATGGTAAAGATTTACCTGCAGGTTCTACTGCTAAAACACTACTAGATAGTATAGGACCACTTAAAGATAAACTAAGTGAGATTGATAATGTACGTGAAGGTGTAGGTAAAACTCCTACATCTGTTACGTTTAGCCCTGCTATGATAGCGGCTAAGATGATGCAGAAGAAGATACATGATCAGTTAGAAGAGTCTAGTGCTAGTAAACATTTACGTAGTACAGCTTTTGAGATGGCACTGTTTGGTACTGGTGTCATGAAAGGTCCTTTTGCAGTAGATAAAGAATATCCTAATTGGGATGATGAAGGTGAGTATTCACCTATTATGAAAACTATACCTCAAGTATCACATGTATCTGTGTGGAACTTCTATCCTGATCCTGACGCTACTAACATGGATGAGGCACAGTTTGTTATAGAACGACACAAGATGTCAAGAACACAGTTACGTTCATTGAAACGTAGACCACACTTCCGTTCATCTGTTATTGATGAAGCTATCTCATTAGGTGAGAACTATAGTAAAGAATCATGGGAAGATGATTTATCTGATTATGCACCTGAGCATGGCATTGAACGTTTTGAAGTCCTAGAGTATTGGGGCATGGTAGATGTTGAAATGTTGATTGAGCAAGGCGTAGATATACCTGATGAGCTATCTAATGTAGATGAGTTACAAGCTAATGTTTGGATTTGTAATGGTAAATTACTACGTATGGTTATGAATCCGTTCAAACCTGCACGTATACCTTACATGGCTGTTCCGTATGAGCTTAATCCTTACAGCTTCTTTGGTGTAGGTATTGCAGAGAATATGGATGATACTCAAACACTAATGAATGGTTTTATGCGTATGGCTGTAGATAATGCTGTACTATCAGGAAACTTGTTGATAGAGGTAGACGAAACTAACTTAGTGCCGGGACAGGATATGTCCGTGTATCCCGGTAAAGTCTTTCGTCGCCAAGGTGGTGCGCCCGGACAAAGCATTTTTGGAACTAAGTTTCCTAATGTTGCACAAGAGAACCTACAACTCTTTGATAAGGCACGTGTCCTTGCAGATGAGTCAACAGGTTTTCCATCTTTTGCACATGGTCAAACAGGTGTGTCAGGTGTTGGTCGTACTGCTTCTGGTATTAGTATGCTTATGGGCGCAGCTCAAGGCGGTATTAAGAATGTTATTAAGAACATTGATGATTACCTATTACGTCCATTGGGTGAGAACTTATTTAGATTTAATATGCAGTTTGATTATGATCCTAAGATCAAAGGTGACTTAGAAGTCAAGGCTCGTGGTACTGAAAGTTTAATGGCTAATGAAGTACGTAGCCAAAGATTAATGCAGTTTATGCAAATTTCTTCTAGCCCAGCCCTTGCACCTTTTGCTAAATTTCAGTATATTATACGAGAGATTGCAAAGTCTCTTGAGTTAGACCCAGATAAGGTTACTAACAATATGGATGAGGCGGCTATTCAAGCTGAACTCATGAAAGGTTTCCAACAACCACAACAGCCAACAGATCAGCAGGGTGCACCAGCAGGTGCTAATCCAGCAGACCCTACAGGTGCAGGTGGTGGAAACATAGGTACAGGACAAGCACCTCTACCACAAGAACAAGGATTTAGCGGAAATGCAGAAGGACAAGGAGCACCTGAGCAACCTCAAGGCGATGGTCAGCAACCACCAGCAATGGGAACAGTTCAATAGTTACATAGATTCTCTAATTGCTCAACAGCACAGAACTATGGAACAAGCTGATAATGATAAGATCATATACCGAGCACAAGGTGCGATCTTTCAATTACGTAGAATAAAGTTATTACGTGACGAAGTATTAAAACATAAATAAGGAAACATCCCATGATGGAAAAACAAATGGAACTATTCGCACGTGGTGGCCTCAACGATGAGGGTGGTATGATTGACGAAGAATCTGGTAACAAAGTTCCTGTAGGTGGAACTCGTGAAGGTGTTCGTGATGATATTGAAGCTAACGTAAGCGAAGGTGAGTTTATCTTTCCAGAAGATGTTACACGTTATATTGGTTTAGATAAACTTATGCAGTTACGGCAAGAAGCTAAGATGGGTTTAAAAAGAATGGAAGCTATGGGTCAGATGGGTAATAGCGATGAAGCTACTATGGATGATGATCTACCTTTTGGTATGGATGATTTAATTATTGTTGCAGGTGATTCTGGCAATGATGGTGAACTCAACATGGCTGTTGGTGGTTTGACTACAGGTACTACAAATGTTACACGTACTCCTGATCCTGTTGCAACTGTAGCAAATAATCCTGTTCTTCCAGCAACTACAACTGGGGTGCGTAGGCTTACACCAGAAATTACACAACCTGTACGTACTACAGTAGACTTTAAAAAGTTTATGGGTGAAGCATCTATTGAATATAAAGAGTATAGAAATGCAAATGGTCAAAATATATTAATACCATTCTTAGATGGCAAAGCTATGTTCTCAATACCAGAAGGGTATAGTCTATATACAGGAGATGGTTCTATAGGTACTGGTACTACTCCCGTGGATGATATAGTAGCTGATGCTAATATAGCTACACAAGAAGTTCGTACAAGTCGTGGTGATCGTAACGATGTATCACAACCACAACCTAAAGCCATTGATTATGATAATATTAGTAATGAAGAGTTATTAAAGTTAGCGCAAGATCAAACAGGCACTAAAGGCACTATAGCAAAAATAGCAATGGCTTTCATGGGACCTTTAGCTATCTTTGGTTATGCCGCTATGTCACACCAAAGTAAAAAAATACTACAGACAATTAATAGTAGAATAGCTTCGGGTGCTATTGACAGCAGTTTAAAAGATCAGTACAATGAAGTAATAGGACTTCTTGAAGAAGGTTCTGGTGGTTTAATCGGTGGTGCTATAGACTTTGTTGGCAATCTTTTAGGTAAAAAACCAGAAGAAGTTGAAGAAGCTAAAGTAAAAACAACACAAATAGAAACAGACGTACAAAACGATACGGGTGATTTACTAAATAATATACTTGGTCAAACACCTTCTGTTAACAGAACCGCAGGTGCTGCATCAGATTATGGTGAGTCTTATGTTCCAACAGATCAGTTAGCTGTATCACAAAGAGAAACACCCGATCCTTATTCTTTAGCAAGTAGTGAAAAAGATAGGTTCTTACCAGCACCACAAACAGCAGATGATGGATACACAAGTTTACCTATAGCTGGTGCAGATGGTCCTACACCTTATGAGTTATCTTTAGAAAACCAATCTCCTGCAGCACAAGAAGCAAGAGCAAGTTCCTATGATTACACAGGAATGCAACGCCCTGCTACTGGCCCTGATCCAATGATACAACCATATGTAACTCCTTCAGTGCAACGTGCCGATCCATTAATTAATACCCCTACAATAGATTATACAACACCTTCTGGTACACTACCTTTTATGCAATCTGTAGTAAATCAAAGAAATACTGCTCTTAATCAAAGAAATACTGCGCTCAATACTTTACCAGATCCTACAATTGGAAAAACTGACGACTATCAAAAGTTTTCTTTCACGCCAGATGAATCTGGTATATATCGTGCTGTAGGAAGTTTTCCAGAATATAAAAATGCTGGCGATCCCGCTTTAGGTTTAGGACTGCCTCCAACTGTAGCAGAACAAACTGCTAGTGCATTTCCTAAGTATACACCACCTAGCGTTTCTGGTGTAGCATCCTATAAACCTGATGCAACGCAAACACCTCAGTCTGGATTTGGTGTAACTCCACCTACATTTGCACAAACAGCAGATGATGGATATAGTCCAGTACAAGGACAGGATCAGTATACTTTAGCAAGCAAAGAAGGTGATCGTTTTACTAAACCTGCAGGTACAGATACTGAAACTGCGCCATTAGATATTACAGAAACTGCTAATTTAGATATTACAAAAACAGAACCAGAAAAAGTAGTAAAAGCAGATTTAGGTACTAAGGTTATAAAACCTAAAGTAAAATATAAAACTGGACAGTCTAATCAAGCAACCGCATGGGAAAACTTACCTGACACAAACTTAGATCAAGCGTATGGATTAAGTCAACAGTTTAAGAATATGGGTGGTACTACAGTAGACAATTATGCAGTAGGAGCTATTTCTGATGGTACTACTACAGGTATACTTGCCGATGATCAGGGTTATGCTATTAGAGCAAAGAATGGCAGAAATGTATTTGTGGACGAACAAGGCGAATATCATAGAGCCACAATAGGTGAACTAATAAAGAATGGTCCTAAATTTAAACAGCGTAACGTAGGTGACTATGACAAGAATAAAATTAGTATTGCTAGTACTGACAGAGTTTCTACAGTTACTGCGGCTAGAAAAAATGAACTATCACCAGCCTCTAAAGCTAAGATAGGTACAGATGCTAGTGGTGGCGATCCTAATATGAAAGGTGCTGTATGGTATAACCAACCGGGTACTAACGTATTAACTCGTAGATTCCCAACAGCAGCTGAGAGGAAAAAGATAAAAGACGATCAAGCCAAACAAGCTAGAATAGAAAAAACTAGAAAGGCTGTTGCTGATAAAAAAGCCGCTGATGATAGGATTAGAGCAGAGTCTATTAGAAGAGCTAATGAAGCTTATGCTCAACAACAAGCGGCAAAGGTGGCACAGTCAAGTAGTAGCAGTAGTAGAGATAGACGAAAGAAACAACAACAACAAGCACAAGCATCTGCTACAAGATACACAAAATCAGCAATATCAAGAAATGCTGGTTCAGATGGTAAGGTAACTAAAGACACATATAGAGGTGGTGGATTTTAATGGATTTTGAAGAATATAAAATTGAAGTATCGAGTAGATTTGATGCACTGCAAGATGAAGAACGAGATCAAGTAATAGAGTTTTTAAGAAGTCCTGTAGGAGATATTATGATAAGTGTGTTAGGAACAGAACTGTTGGACTTAGGTACACCAGACGTTATTGAACCTACTGCACCTGTAAGACGTGGATTAGCAGCACCAATTATTTAACCTCTGCTAAATTTGAACTGGCTACCCATCCCCCTACCAACACTAGGCTACGGCGGCCCCAGTATGAAAGACTGAAACATGAATGATAAAATAATGGCAGAAGAAGTAAAGCCAGAAACTAAAGTTGCATTTGCAAATCGTAAGTACTCTAATGAAGACAAGCGTAAGATGGAAGAGGAAGAACTCGAACAACTTATAGCTGAACAAAAAGGTGAAACAACAGAAGCTACTGAAGAAGTGGTGGAAGCTGAACCTACTAATGCTGAAGAAAAAAGTTTTAAGAAACGCTACGGTGATCTTAGACGACATATGCAAGACAAAGAAAAAGATTGGGACGACAAGTTTAAAACACTACAACGTCAACTTGAAGACTCAACTAAACAAGAGATTAAGTTACCTAAGTCTGATGGAGACATTGAAGCTTGGGCAGAACAATACCCAGATGTAGCGGCTATAGTAGAGACTATTGCAATTAAGAAGGCAAGAGAACAAGCCGCTGGATTAGAAGAACGTGTAAAAGAAATTGATGAAATGAAAGCTGATGCAACACGCAAGAAAGCTGAAGTAGAATTAATGACTGCACATCCTGACTTTGGTGAAATCAGAGATGATGATGCATTTCATGATTGGGTAGATGAACAACCTAAGTGGGTACAAGACGCATTATATGAGAATGCCGATGACTCACGATCAGCATCACGTGCAATTGATTTGTACAAAGCTGATATGAACATACAAACAAAGAAACCTGCGAGCAACAATAAAGATGCCGCACGTTCAGTAAACAGTCGTAGTAACAATAGTGCACCTGATTCAGAAGATTCTAAGAATGTATATAAAGAATCTCAAGTGAATAAGATGACTGCACAACAGTATGAGAAAGCTTCAGATGCTATCATGGAAGCCATTCGTACTGGTAAGTTTATTTACGATATGTCGGGCAATGCTCGATAAAGCTATTGACATATTATATATTTATGATATAACTATATGTACAATGTAGTAGTGTGACCCCTAAGACACAGGTTACTCACACTACGACTAAACCCACGCAAACAACAATATACTTCTTGACAACCTAATGTCTTATGGCCCATTATAGTGAAGGTAGGCCAACTTTCATGATAATGCACCCTACAAGTACTTAGCCTCTATATAAGTGAATAGTCGTTTGCATCTGTAATCTAATGCTAAAGGAGAATTAATATGGCATTTGGAAAGGCTTCGGGCTACACAAACTTACCGAACGGTAACTTCTCGCCCGTTATTTACAGCAAACAGGTGCAACTTGCATTTCGCAAATCTGCTATCTGTGAAGCTATCACTAACTCTGACTATTTCGGAGAAATCGCTCAAATGGGCGACTCAGTAAAAATCATAAAAGAACCTGAGATTTCAGTAACTGCGTATCTACGTGGTACTACTATATCAACACAGGACCTTTCAGATAACGATTTTTCACTAACAATCGACAAAGCAAACTACTTTGCATTTAAAGTTGATGACATTGAAGAAGCACACTCACATGTAAACTTCTCAAGCCTAGCTTCGGATCGTGCAGCATATCGTTTAGCTGATCAGTATGACCAAGATGTTCTTGGTTACTTATCTGGTTACAAACAGTCTGCATTACATGCAAATGCTGGTGCAGTAAATAATGTAGTAAATGGTACTAAAGCTAACTCAGCAGCTGGTTCAGACGAACTACTTGCAGCGAACAAGCTTATTAAAGGTTCATTTGGTAACATTACAACCACTTCTGCTGGAGATCATGCGATTCCAGTTGCAGCTCGTCTGCCGGGAGCTACTGCATTACCAACAGCTACTGTTTCACCAGCTATGTTGGTGGCACGTATGAGTCGTTTACTAGACGTTCAAAACGTAGACACACAAGGTCGTTGGATCGTAATTGACCCAGTGATGATGGAAGTCTTACGTGATGAAGATTCACGTCTATTAAATGCTGACTTCGGTGGTGATGGCCTAAAGAATGGCCTAGTGTTGAACAACTTCCACGGTTTCCGTGTATACGTTTCAAACAACTTACCATCAGTAGGTACTGGTGCATCTACAACAGGTGCGGCAAACCAGAACACTAACTACGGTGTTATATGTGCTGGTCATGACTCTGCAGTTGCAACTGCGGAACAAATCAACAAAACTGAATCATACCGTGATCCAGACTCATTTGCTGATATTGTTCGTGGCATGCATTTATATGGCCGCAAGATTCTTCGTCCAGAAGCTCTTGTAACAGCTAAATATAATTTAGCATAAATTATCTAAGTAGGGGGGCTGACTTAAAGTTGGCCCCTTTATACACATTTAATCTGAAAGCAACTACTCAATGCCATACACATACTTAGATATAACAAATGAAGTTATTGCACGTTTTAACGAAGTACCTTTGTCTGTTGGTGGTTTTGCTACAGCTAGAGGCTTTCAAATTCAATGTAAGAATGCAGTCAATGATGCTATTGACTATATTAACACTAGTGAGTTTAGTTGGCCTTACAACCATTCTACACAAACAGATACACTAGTTGCTGGTACTACAAGGTATACACCACCTGCAACTTCTAAGCACGTTGACTATGATACATTTCGTTTAGTTAAAGATGATAGCTTAGGTGTTTCTGGAGGAAAACTAGAATTATTAGATTATAAAGATTACTTGAATAGATATATAGATCAAGAAGATAATAGTGGTGTAGGTTCAGTACCTCGTTATGTATTCAGAACACCTGATAATAACTACGGTTTATATCCATATCCAGACAAAGCATATTCATTACGTTATGAATACTATGGATATGGTACTACATTATCTGAAGGTGGTGATGTACCCTTAATACCTGAGCAATATAGGTCTGTTATTGTAGATGGTGCAACTGCATATGGCTACCAATATCGTGGTGAAACACAACAACACCAGTTAAACTTTCAAAGGTTTGAAGCTGGTATTAAAAACATGAGAAGCTTACTTGGCAATAGAACAGACTATATCTATTCAACAGTATTATACTAGGTTAGATAATGGCAGATCAATCAGGAATTAATCCGTTTGTATTTCCATGTAAAGGTGGGCTAGTACTAGACCGTTCTACTTTTACTATGGAAGCTGGGATGGCCTTAGAGTTACAAAACTTTGAAGCTGATATTACTGGTGGCTATAGACGTATAAATGGTTATAATAAATGGAATACTAATGTAGTTCCTCAAACTGCTTCTGCTATTGAGCCAGTATTAATGTCAGCTTACTTTGCAGGTAATGATAAAGTTATAGCGGCAAGAGGCGAGAAGGTATTTGAAGCGGCTAGTGGTAGCGGTGCTTGGTCACAGATAGATACTGGTAGAACTAACGCAAACAAGTACACTTTCTTTAGGTATAACTTTAATAATACACCTCATATTATATGGGCAGATGGTGCTAACCACGCAACAAAGTACGATGGTACTACACTAACAGATATTAGTGGTACTGGCGCACCTACTAACCCTAAGTATGTTACATCGTTTAAGAATACTATGTTCTTTGCAGGTATGTCAGCTACACCACAGGAGATGGTATTTACTGCACCATACACAGACAATGACTTTAGTGTAGCTAATGGTGCTGGTTCTATAAGAGTAGATGATACTATTACAGGTATCTTTCCTTTCCGTGATACACTAATTATCTTCTGTGAAGAACGTATATTTAGACTTGTTGGTAATACGATAGCTGACTTCCAGTTACAACCTGTATCTCGTAACGTTGGATGTATTAATGGTTCAACAATAAAAGAATTTGCTGGTGACATAATCTTCCTAAGTCGTGATGGATTACGTACTGTTGCTGGTACAGAGAAGATTGGTGACGTTGAACTAGGTACTATATCCGCACCTGTACATGAACTATTTTCAGTCTATACAGATGTAGATGAGTTTGAAGCAGTAGTAGTACCAGATAAAACACAGTACCGTATATTCTTTGTAAACAATAGTGCAAGAAACAGAGCTGCAACTAAAGGTGTTATAGCTTACAGAGGTGCAGAAGGTTATACATACAGTGAGCTATTAGGTATACAACCATCTTGTACTGACTCATTGAACGAACAAGGTTCTATCTTTGTGTTACATGGTGGCTTTGATGGCTACGTATATAGACAAGAACAAGGTAGTACTTTTGATGGAGAAACTATTATAGGTCGTTATAGATCACCTGACTTGACTATGGGTGATGCTGGTATACGTAAGAACTTTCAACGTGTTATCATTAACTATGCACCTACAGGTAATGTAAACTCTGATTTGTTTTTAAGGTATGACTACGAAGACCCTAACATACCTAGACCAGCGGCATACCCTTTTGATAGTAGTACAGTTGTAGCTTTATATGGTACATCAGCTTATGGCACTGCTACTTATGGTGGTCAAACTAACCCTCTCGTTAGACAAGCTGTAGAAGGTAGTGGGTTTGCTGTAGCATTAAGGGTTGTTGATAATGGAGTTTCTGAACCTTACTCACTAAAAGGGTTTCAGCTAGAATTTGACGCTTCGGCACGTCGATAGGAGAAAGATTAAATGGCAGGTTATACAAGACAGTCCACATACACCGATGGTGATATTATCAATGCGGCAGATTCTAATGATGAATACAATCAGTTATTAGCTGCGTTTGTAAACACTACTGGTCACAAGCATGATGGTACAGCGGCGGAAGGCCCTGTCATTGGATTGATTGGTGATCCCGGTGTCACTACTCCATTAAACAAAGTTGAGATTAATGACACTAATAATAGAGTAGGTGTTTTTGTTGATGTAGGTTCTAGTTCAGTTGAGCAGTTACGCATTCAAGATGGTGTAATAGTTCCTGTAACTAATAATGACGTTGACTTAGGTACTAGTTCTATTAAGTTTAAAGATGGTTACTTTGCAGGTAACTTAACTGTAGATGGTGATATTACACTAGGTGGAGACATTACTTTAGGTGATGCAGACACGGATAGTATTACACTAGGTGCTGAGGTAGACTCTCATGTGATACCTAATATAGATGGTACATATGACTTAGGTTCAACGACTAAAGAGTGGCGTAACCTTTACCTTGATGGTACAGCTAATATAGATAGCTTAGTAGCTGATACAGCAGACATCAATGGTGGTACTATAGACGGTGCTACTATCGCTACATCAGACATTACAGTAGGCTCAGGTAAAACACTGAATGTATCTGCAGGTACACTAACACTAGCAGATAACCAAATCTCAGGTGATAAAGTTGAAGGTGGCACAATCAATGCTGTCACTGTAAATACTTTAGACTTCGGTACTTTATCTGATGGTACTATAGGTGTAACAGCATTTGCTGATGAAGATGATATGACATCTAACTCAGCTACACTTGTACCTACACAACAGTCAGTTAAAGCTTATGTAGATACACAGATAGCTACTGTACCTATTGGTGACATTACATCTGTAGTTGCAGGTACAGGTCTTACTGGTGGCGGTACAATAAATGATGTTACACTAAACGTTATTGGTGGTACTGGTATAACAGCTAATGCCGATGAAATAACTATTGACTCAACTGTAGCTACACTAACAGGATCACAGACACTAACAAATAAAACACTTACTTCTCCAGCAGTAAATACTGCAACAGTAGTTGGTGGCACAATAAATAATGCAGTCATAGGTGGATCAACACCTGCGGCTATTACAGGTACTACAGTTACTGCATCAACTAACTTTGTAGGTGATATTACTGGTGACGTTACTGGTACTGTATCGTCTTTAAGTAACCATGATACTGCAGACTTAGCTGAAGGTACAAATCTGTACTATACACAAGGTAGGTTCGACTCAGCATTTACTGCTAAAAGTACCACTAACTTATCAGAAGGTACTAATCTATACTACACAAGTGCACGTGCAAATACAGACTTTGACACAAGACTTGCAACTAAAAGTACCACTAACTTATCTGAGGGTACTAACCTTTATTATACTGATGCTAGATTTAACACAGCATTTGGAAATAAAACAACTTCTGACTTGACAGAAAACACTAATCTGTATTATACTGATGCAAGGGCTAATACAGCAATCGATGCAAGAGTAGACCAAACCTTTGTAAATAACTTAAACGTAGACGCTGCAACATTAGGTGGGGATAGTAAAGCTACTCTCTTAGCAACTGCAGAGTCTAATGCTCTTGCTCTTTCAATAGCTCTAGGATAATAAACAATGGCAAATACATTTAAGAACTACACAAGTGCATCGGTAGGTACAGGTGCTACAACTACATATACAGTACCATCAGCAACTACATCAGTGATGATCGGTTGTAACTTAGCAAATACAACAGCATCACAGATTAAAGTCGATGTACAGGCAGCAGGTGTTTACCTCGTTAAGAGTGTACCCATTCCTTCTGGTGCATCTCTCTCAGTCTTGGATGGTAAAGTCATCTTAGAAACAACAGACACTATTGTAGTAACAAGTGACACAGCATCAAGTTGTGATGTAATTGTGAGCGTACTGGAGCAAACCTAATGAGTAAGCAAACAGACTTAATTAACATACCCGATGCTATAACAGTTGATGGCTCAAATAATGTTGGTATTGGCTCATCTCCATCATCTTCTTCTACTGTTAAGATACAGAACACAAATGATACCACTCACAACACATTAGATTTGTTTAATGACAATGGGAACAGAAACTTTACCTTCCAGCAAGACACTACGGGCAATGCTAAATTGATCCTTCAGAAAAATGATGGTACAAATGCGGTAAGGTTAGATGCTAACCTTGGAGGTATTCTCTTTGGCACAGACACCGCCGCCGCTAACGCTTTGGACGATTATGAAGAGGGTACTTGGACAGTCAATATTACTAAAGGTGGTTCTGCTTTACCTGTTAATACTAGGTACGCATATTATACAAGAGTTGGTAACTTAATTTATCTTTCGTTTTATTGGTTTCATAATGGTGGTCTATCTTCTGAGACAAATAATTC